>JAEEGI010000429.1_pt1 | contig 136306 bp, 128 predicted proteins | sample 8958751 | NCBI WGS metagenome assembly JAEEGI01 (sample SAMN16246545, study PRJNA631951) | gut metagenome | biome: gut microbiome; feature: rumen; material: KS-attached | host: Bos | place: Iran: Karaj | collected 2018-10 | reverse complement strand
TTATTATAACTGTTAAAGAAGGAGAAAGCATCGACAGAGCTTTGAAGCGCTACAAGAGAAAGTATGAAAAGACCGGCGTCGTGAAGGAATTGCGCGAACGTCAAAAGTTCACCAAGCCATCCGTCATCAAGCGCGCCCAGCGTCTGAAGGCTATCTATGTGCAGCAACTTCGTCAGGCCGAAGAGAATATGTGATCTGCCTCTAAGGAAAGATAATTTTTTTGAAAAAAATCTTCGTTGTATGTAAGCTTTTTTGCTTATCTTTACAACGAAGTTTTTTTATTGCCTTTTGCGATGCCTTTAATCGACCAATTTTTATCCTACATTCAGGCGGAACGTCGTTATTCACCTCTGACGGTGAAATCCTATCGTCGTGATTTGGAGCGATTTGAGTCGTTTATGGCCAAAGAGTACGAGTTGCCCGATTTGAGCAAGGCATCCACACCGATGATCAAGACGTTTCTGGTGTCGTTGAAGGACGGTGGGCTTTCGAACAGGAGCATCAACCGAATGATTTCGACGCTCAAGACCTTTTACAAGTTTTGTCTGAGGGAAGGCTTTGTGGAGAAGAGCCCGATGTTTGGCATCAAAAATCTGAAGCAGCCGAAGAATCTCGTGAAATTCGTTTCTGAAAGTGATATTAATAAGGTGTCATTTGAAAATTGTGAGGATTATACAATAAAAAGGGACGAATTGTTGTTTGAACTATTGTACCAGACGGGGATTCGAAAGGCGGAGCTCATCGGCTTGCGTGACCAGGATGTCGATGTCATCGGGATGAAGGTCAAGGTGCTGGGCAAGCGTGACAAGGAGCGTTTCATTCCGGTCAGTCGCGAGTTGTTGGAGATGGTGGGGAAGTATCGGTCGCTGCGCGATGAGCGTTTCCCGGTGCGGGCCGACCGTTTGTTATTGAACGACAAGGGGGAGGAGATGTCGCCTTACTTTGTTTATGAGAAGGTGCATTCGATGTTGGAGTCGGTGACGACCTTGAAGCAGAAGAGTCCCCATGTGTTGCGTCACACCTTTGCGACACACTTGCTCGACGAGGGTGCCAGTTTGGTGGCGATACAGAAGTTGTTGGGGCATTCCGACCTTGCCACGACGCAGGTTTATGCGCACAACACGATCGAGCAATTGAAAAAGATACATCAACAAGCCCACCCCAAGGGAGGATGATCCTCCGGGTGGGGAATAAGAAACACCAACCCGAAAGGGTATAAAAGAAAGGAGAAATTATGAAAGTAATGATCAATTCAGTGCATTTCAGGGCGAGCAGCGACCTGGAAGAGTTCATCACCCAAAAGGTGGAGAAAGTTTGCAGCAAGTACAACGAGGTGATTGGCGCCGAGGTGACGTTGAAGTTGGACAACACCGACACTCCGGAGAACAAGATCACGGACATTCGTTTGATGCTGAAAGGCGACGATTTGTATGCGAGCAAGCAGTGCAAGACCTTTGAGGAGGCCACTGACCTGTCGGTGGACGCCTTGAAGAAGCAGTTGGAGAAATATAAGGGTAAATTTACCAAATAATTATCTCATTGATTTACAATCAACTATTAATTTTTTTGATTTTTTTTGAAAAAAAAAGCAGAAAAAAAGTTGTAGGTATCAAAAAAGTATGTACTTTTGCACACCCTTTCAGATGAGAGGGTGTGCTTCTTGAAGGGAGCTTGAGTGTTCTTAGAAAGATTGCCGGTATAACTCAGTTGGTAGAGTAGCTGATTTGTAATCAGCCTGTCGGCGGTTCGAGTCCGTCTACCGGCTCTGAGTTATCCAGTCCAAGGGGGAGTCGCATAGTGGCAATTGCAACAGACTGTAAATCTGTCCTCGGATGAGTTCGGTGGTTCGAGTCCACCCTCCCCCACAGGAAAGCGGAAGTAGCTCATTTGGCAGAGCGAAAGCCTTCCAAGCTTTAGGTGGCGGGTTCGAGCCCCGTCTTCCGCTCTGAATGAAAAAAACAAAGCCGATGTAGCTCAGCGGTAGAGCACTTCCTTGGTAAGGAAGGGGTCGGGAGTTCAATTCTCCCCATCGGCTCAATTAGTGTTTATAGGAATTCATAACCTTAAATAATTAGAAATAAAATGGCAAAAGAAAAATTCGAAAGAACTAAACCGCACGTCAATATTGGTACTATTGGCCACGTTGACCACGGCAAGACCACTTTGACCGCCGCTATCACCCTGCACCTGGCAAAGAAGGGTCTGTCAGAGATCAAGACGTTCGACGCTATTGACTCTGCTCCAGAAGAAAAGGAAAGAGGTATTACCATTAACACCGCTCACGTTGAGTATCAGACTGAGAATCGTCACTATGCTCACGTTGACTGCCCTGGCCACGCTGACTATGTGAAGAACATGGTTACTGGTGCTGCCCAGATGGACGGTGCTATCATCGTGGTTGCCGCTACCGATGGTCCTATGCCACAAACCCGTGAGCACATCCTGCTCGCTCGTCAGGTTGGTGTGCCTCGCTTGGTGGTGTTCCTGAACAAGTGCGACCTCGTTGACGACGAAGAGCTCCTCGAGTTGGTTGAGATGGAAATCCGCGACCTCCTCAGCAAGTACGACTTCGACGGTGACAATACGCCTATCATCCGTGGTTCCGCCCTTGGTGCCTTGAACGATGACCCGGCTTGGACTGGCAAGATCGACGAGTTGATGGAAGCTTGCGACACCTGGATCCCAGAGCCGCAGCGTGCCGTTGACAAACCGTTCTTGATGCCTATCGAAGACGTGTTCTCCATCACTGGTCGTGGTACCGTTGCCACCGGTCGTATCGAAACTGGTGTCATCCACGTTGGTGATCCCGTTGACATCCTTGGTATGGGTGCTGAGAAACTGAAATCAACCGTTACCGGTGTCGAGATGTTCCGTAAGATCTTGGACGAAGGTGAAGCTGGTGACAACGCCGGTCTGCTCCTCCGTGGTATCGACAAGGATGAAATCCGCCGTGGTATGGTTATCGCCAAACCAGGTTCAGTGAAGCCTTATCACCACTTCAAGGGTCAGGTTTACGTCCTTTCAAAAGAAGAAGGTGGCCGTCACACCCCGTTCCGTAACAAATATCGTCCTCAGTTCTACTTCAGAACCACCGACGTTACCGGTGAGATCACTCTCCCCGAAGGAATGGAAATGGTTATGCCTGGTGACCACGTCACCATCGACGTTAAGTTGATCGCTGACATCGCCATGGATAAAGGTCTCCGTTTCGCTATCCGCGAAGGTGGTCGTACCGTTGGTTCTGGCCAGGTGATCGAAATCATTGACGATTGATCCTTCAACAAGTAACAAAAGGGGAGGCTTGAAAAACAGCCTCCCTAATCTACGGGTGTAGCTCAGTTGGTAGAGCATCGGTCTCCAAAACCGAGTGTCGAGAGTTCGAGCCTTTCCACCCGTGCTTTTTTGTAAAAAAGATTCAAGAAAGATGAAAATAGTTGACTACGTTAAGGAATGCTATACCGAGTTGAAAGAGAAAGTCACTTGGCCAACTTGGAAAGAATTACGCAGTAGCGTTATTGTCGTATCCATTGCTTCCCTGATTATCGCCTTGGTGGTATTCTTGATGGATATCTCTTTTAAAAACCTTTTGGAAGTGTTCTATCAACACGTGCACTTCTAATCGTGTTTTATTGAATCTGTGAGCATTTTGGACTAACGTATCAATTTGGCTTGGAAGATGAACGGATCGAACGAAAAGAGATGGTATGTGGTTAAAGCCATCAGTGGCAAGGAGAAAAAGGTAAAGGAATACCTTGAGTCCGAAATCAAGAGGCTTAACCTTCAAGACCAGATCACACAGGTGCTGATACCTACTGAGAAGTACTTTGAGGTCAAGAACGGAAAGAAAGTCTCCAAAGAGAGAAACTACCTTCCGGGCTATGTCCTCATTGAAGCTGTCTTGGCAGGTGAAGTCGTTCACGTGATTCGCAACGTCCCTAACGTGCTCGGTTTCCTGGGCACGAAAGGTGAACCGGACGCGCTGCGCCCCGCCGAAGTGAACCGCATCCTCGGTAAGATGGATGAGCTTCAGGAAATGGGCGAGGGTAGCGACATCTCGTTCATGGTCGGACAGTCGGTCATCGTGAATGAAGGCCCGTTCAAGAGCTTCAGCGGCATCATCGAAGAAGTGAACGATGAGAAGAAAAAACTCAAAGTGAGCGTCAAGATCTTCGGCCGCAAGACCCCGTTGGAGTTGAGTTATTTCCAAGTGAAGTTGGAGTGAGTTCCGAAAAGTGAAATGAAAGTTTCCTTATCATTTTAATGAAGGATTAAAAAATGGCAAAAGAAGTAAGCGGATTAATTAAACTGCAAATTAAAGGAGGAGCCGCGAACCCTGCTCCACCCGTTGGTCCCGCCCTCGGTTCCAAAGGTGTGAACATCATGGAGTTCTGCAAGCAATTCAACGCCCGTACTCAGGATCAGGCCGGTAAGGTTTTACCCGTCATCATCACTGTTTACAAGGACAAGTCTTTCGATTTCATCGTGAAGGCTTCCCCAGTGGCCGTCTCCATCCTCGAAGTCGCCAAGATCAAAGGCGGTTCGAAAGAACCTAACCGTTCCAAGGTGGGTAGCCTCACCTGGGATCAGGTGCGCCAGATCGCAACCGACAAGATGAAGGACATGAATTGCTTCACCATCGAGTCAGCCATGTCTATGGTCGCCGGTACGGCACGTAGCATGGGAGTCAAGGTAACAGGCGAATCACCTTTAAAGAAAGACTAAGTCTTCGTTGCATTTGTAGAACAAAAAAATCTTAGGTAAATGGCAAAAGTCACTAAACAGAAGAAAGAAGCTTTGGCTAAGTTCGACAAAAGCAAGAGTTACTCCTTGATTGAAGCGGTTAATATCGTAAAACAGATCACTTACACCAAATTTGATGCTTCAGTTGACCTGAACATCCGTTTGGGTGTTGACCCACGTAAAGCCAACCAAATGGTGCGTGGCTCCGTCACCCTTCCCCACGGAACAGGTAAAGTTGTGCGCGTCCTGGTTCTCTGCAACCCCGACAAAGCACAAGAAGCTTTGGATGCTGGTGCCGACTACGTCGGACTGGATGAATACATCCAGAAGATTAAGGATGGTTGGACTGATATTGACGTGATTATCACTACTCCTAACATCATGCCGAAAGTTGGTGCTCTGGGTCGTATCCTCGGTCCCCGTGGATTGATGCCGAACCCCAAGACCGGTACGGTGACCATGGAGGTTGGTAAAGCTGTTCAAGAAGTAAAAGCCGGTAAGATCGACTTCAAGGTCGATAAGTACGGCATCATCAATGCTGCAGTCGCGAAAGTCAGTTTCACTCCAGAGAAAATCTTTGATAACGCCAAGGAGTTGATCTCTACCGTTATCAAATTGAAACCAGCAGCCGCAAAAGGTACTTACGTCAAGAGTGTTTACATCTCAAGTACCATGAGCCCGGGTGTGCAGATCGATATTAAATCAGTAGCAATCTAAAGTTGAAAGGTTATTGAAATGAGAAAAGAAGATAAACAAATCATTATCGACTCCATACTCGCTGAACTGCAGGCTTGTCCTAATTTCTATCTGACCGACATCTCCGACCTCAACGCCGAGAAGACGAGCCAGCTTAGAAGACAGTGCTTCAATAGTGGCATCAAGATGCTCGTTGTTAAAAACTCCCTCCTGCATAAAGCTATGCAGCAGACCGGTAAGGATTATTCCGATCTTTACGACGTCCTGAAGGGTTCAACAGCCGTGATGCTGTGCGAGACGGGTAATGCCCCCGCCAAACTGATCAAGAATTTCCGTCAGAAGAGTGATCGTCCCATCCTGAAGGGCGCCTTCATCGAGGAATGCTGCTACATTGGCGACAACATGGTTGACGCCCTCTGCAACATCAAGTCGAAGAACGACCTCATCGCGGACATCATCGCCCTGCTGCAGTCGCCGATCAAGAACGTCATCAGCGGCCTCCAGTCCGGCGGACACAAACTCTCCGGTATCCTCGAGACGTTGTCAGAAAAGGCAGAATAAAAAAACTGAATGTAAACATTCGAACGATAAGTAATAGAATTAAATTTGTAAAACTCTAAAAAATAAGTTAAAAATGGCAGATCTTAAAGCTTTTGCTGAACAATTAGTGAATCTTACTGTTAAGGAAGTAAATGAACTCGCTACCATTTTGAAAGAAGAATACGGTATTGAACCCGCTGCTGCTGCTGTCGCAGTCGCCGCTCCTGCTGCTGGTGGTGCCGCCGCCGCTGAGGAAGAAAAGACTTCTTTCGATGTCATCCTGAAATCAGCCGGCGCCGCTAAGTTGGGCGTTGTGAAACTGGTGAAAGAACTCACCAGCCTCGGCCTGAAGGAAGCTAAGGAACTCGTTGACGCAGCTCCTAAAGCTATCAAGGAAGGTGTGAGCAAAGACGAAGCTAATGCACTCAAAGCTCAACTCGAAGAAGCAGGTGCAGAAGTCGAAATTAAATAAGAAGGATTTATTTCCTGCAAAATTTGTGGCATTCAACCTCAGTCCCACAACCATTTTAGGGACTGAGGTTTGTGCCTATTTTTCGCTCTAAGAAATTCCCGTTTCTTATTCTTCATTCGTTCTTTATTTTCTTCACACACCTTAAAACTTAAACACCTTGGCAACAACAACTGAAAGAATCAACTTCGCGTCTATCAAACAGCCCTTCGAATATCCTGATTTCCTGGATATTCAGCTCCAGTCGTTCAAGGACTTCTTCCAACTGGAAACCAATCCCGACAACCGTAAAAACGAAGGTCTGTACAAGGTTTTCTCCGAAAACTTCCCCATCACTGACGCAAGAAACAACTTCGTCCTCGAGTTCCTCGACTACTATATCGATGCACCCCGCTACAGCATCGAAGAATGCATTGAACGTGGCCTCACCTTCAGCGTGCCGCTCAAAGCCAAACTGAGACTCTCCTGCACGGACGACGACAACGAAGACTTTAAAACTGTCGATCAGGATGTCTATCTGGGTATGATCCCCTATATGACGCCACGCGGTACCTTCGTCATCAACGGCGCCGAACGTGTCGTGGTGTCACAGCTGCACCGCTCCCCAGGCGTGTTCTTCGGACAAAGCCAACACGCTAACGGAAAAACCCTCTACTCGGCCCGTATCATCCCCTTCAAAGGCTCGTGGATGGAGTTCTCGACCGACATCAACGATGTGATGTATGCCTACATCGATCGTAAAAAGAAATTACCTATCACCACACTGCTGCGCGCCATCGGCTACGAGACCGACAAAGAGATCCTCGAAATCTTCAACCTTACCGAGGAAGTCAAGGTCAACAAAGCCAGCCTTAAACGTGTCTTGGGACGCAAACTGGCCGCCCGTGTGCTGCATTCCTATTTTGAGGACTTCGTCAACGAGGATACCGGTGAATGCGTCTCCATGGAACGTAACGACATCGTCCTCGAACGTGAGACCGTCCTCGAAGAGGAACATATACAGAAAATCATCGACTCCGGAGCCAAGACCATCTTCCTCCACCGTGAAGAAGACCTCGACGAAGAAGGCCGCGCCTCCGACTTCTCCGTGATTTTCAACACCCTCAATAAAGATACCTGTAACTCGGAGAAAGATGCTGTGGAGTATATCTATCGTCTGCTCCGCAGCGCCGACCCGCCCGATGAAGAAACCGCTCGCGGCATCATCGAGAAACTGTTCTTCTCCGATAAACGATATGACCTCGGCCTCGTCGGCCGCTACCGCATCAACCGTAAACTCGACCTTAACATCGATCCGGAGATCCGTGTCCTTACCAAGGAAGACATCATCGCCATCATCAAATATCTGGTCGAGATGCTGAGCGGTAAAGCTGACGTGGACGATATAGACCACCTCAGCAACCGTCGTATCCGTACCGTCGGCGAACAGCTGTATGCCCAGTTCGGCGTCGGCCTCGCCCGTATGTCACGTACCATCCGTGAACGTATGAACGTGCGCGACAACGAGGTGTTCACCCCGACTGACCTGATCAACGCCAAGACGCTCTCGTCGGTCATCAACTCCTTCTTCGGTACTAACCAGCTGTCACAGTTCATGGACCAAACCAACCCGCTTTCCGAGGTGACTCACAAACGTCGTATCTCGGCCTTGGGTCCTGGCGGTCTGTCGCGTGAACGTGCTGGCTTCGAGGTCCGTGACGTGCACTACACCCACTACGGTCGTCTGTGTACCATCGAGACCCCTGAAGGTCCTAACATCGGTTTGATCTCCTCACTCTGTGTCTTCGCTAAGATCAACAGCTTGGGATTCATCGAGACCCCATACCGCGAGGTGAAAAACGGAACGGTTGACTTCAGCGTCCCGCCCGTATATCTTACCGCCGAGGAAGAAGAAAACAAGATTATCGCCCAAGCCATCACCCCCATGGATGACAATGGGCATTTCATCGAAGAGAATATCAAAGCCCGTTGCGTGGCCGACTATCCTATCGTGTCACCCGAGGAGATCCAGCTGATCGACGTCGGTCCTAACCAGATTGCATCCATCGCCGCCTCCTTGATCCCGTTCCTCGAACATGACGACGCTAACCGTGCGTTGATGGGATCGAACATGATGCGTCAGGCTGTGCCTCTCATGAACCCCGAAGCTCCTATCGTCGGAACTGGTATTGAACGCTATGTTGCCAAGGATTCCCGCGTTCTTATCACTGCCGAAGGTGAAGGCGAGGTGGTTTTTGTGGACTCAACCAAGATTACCATCAAGTACGATCGCACCGATGACGAACGTCTCGTCAGCATGGACGATGATTACAAGACCTACTACCTGACCAAGTACGCCCGTACCAACCAGAACACGAGCATCAACATCAAGCCTACCGTGCGCCGCGGACAAAAGGTGCACAAAGGTGATGTCATCACTCAAGGCTATGGCACTCAGAACGGTGACCTCGCCCTGGGTCGTAACCTGAAAGTGGCCTTCATGCCTTGGAAGGGTTACAACTACGAGGATGCTATCGTGATCTCCGAGCGTATCGTCAAGGAAGACCTCTTCACCTCTATCCACGTCGAGGAGTTCACTCTCGAAGTGCGCGACACCAAGCGCGGTCTCGAGGAACTCACCAACGACATCCCGAACGTCAGCGCTGACGCCACCAAGGATCTGGACGACCACGGCCTCATCCGCGTGGGTGCCGAAGTCAATGAGGGCGACATCCTCATTGGTAAGATCACTCCTAAGGGAGAGAGCGACCCCACTCCGGAAGAGAAGCTGCTGCGCGCCATCTTCGGCGACAAGGCTGGCGACGTGAAGAACGCCTCCCTCAAAGCAGGCCCGTCCATGAAGGGTGTCGTCATCGGCAAACGCCTGTTCTCCAGACTCCAGAAAGACCGTAAGGCCAGAGCCAAGGATAAGGAGGATATCGCTAAGATCGATGCCGCCGCCAAGGTCGAACTCGACGAGCTCAAGAAGAAGTTGGTTGACAAACTCGTGATCATCCTCAACGGCTTGACCTCGGCAGGTGTCTATAACAACTACAAAGAGCAGCTCATCCCCAAGCGTGTGAAGTTCTCACCCAAGACCCTGATGGAACTCGACTACTCCATCGTCAACCCCAACAAGTGGACGAACAACGAGGAGAAGAACCGCATGGTCGTGGCCGTGATCGACAACTACTCCGTCAAGTTCAAGGAAATCCAAGGTAAGTACAACCGTGAGAAGTACGTTGCCAGCGTTGGCGACGAGCTCCCGAACGGTATCATCCAAATGGCCAAGGTGTATGTCGCCAAGAAGCGCAAGCTGATGATTGGTGACAAGATGGCTGGTCGCCACGGTAACAAGGGTATCGTCTCCCGCATCGTTCGTGCTGAGGACATGCCATTCCTCGCCGACGGCACTCCGGTCGATATCGTCTTGAACCCTCTGGGTGTGCCTTCACGTATGAACCTGGGTCAGATCTATGAGACCGTCCTCGGTTGGGCCGGTCATGAACTCGGCCTGAAGTTCGCCACCCCGATCTTCGACGGTGCCTCTCTCGACCAGATCAACGACCTGATGGAGAAGGCTGGCCTTCCGAAGAACGGCCGTGTGCAGCTCTACGATGGTGAGACTGGCGAGCCTTTCGACCAGCCGGCTACCGTGGGTTACATCTACATGCTGAAGCTGCACCATATGGTTGACGATAAGATGCACGCCCGTTCCATTGGACCTTACTCACTGATTACGCAACAGCCTCTGGGTGGTAAAGCTCAGTTCGGTGGTCAGCGTTTCGGAGAGATGGAGGTCTGGGCCCTCGAGGCCTTCGGCGCAAGCAACGTGCTGCAAGAGATCCTGACAGTCAAATCCGATGATGTTGTCGGTCGTGCCAAGGCTTATGAAGCCATCGTCAAGGGCGACAACATGCCGGTGCCTGGCACTCCTGAATCCTTCAACGTGTTGATCCACGAACTCCGTGGCCTCGGCCTCGAAGTCACTTTCAAGGACAAAGAAGGAAATGTTTTGAATTGATGTGAACTAACGCTTTTGAATAAACACAGGATACAATATGGTCAATAACACTATCAATAGCAATTTTGCCAGCATCACGGTAAGTCTTGCCTCTCCGGAATCCATCCTTGCTCGTTCACATGGTGAGGTGCTGAAACCGGAAACCATCAATTACCGTACCTATAAGCCTGAACGCGATGGTTTGTTCTGCGAGCGCATCTTCGGTCCCGTCAAGGACTGGGAATGCCACTGCGGTAAGTACAAACGCATCCGCTATAGAGGAACGATCTGCGACCACTGCGGTGTCGAAGTGACGGAAAAGAAAGTCCGCCGCGAACGCATGGGTCATATCGAACTGGTCGTCCCCGTAGCTCACATCTGGTATTTCCGTTCCCTTCCGAATAAGATCGGCGCCCTGCTGGGTATCCCTTCCAAGAAATTGGATTCGATCATCTATTACGAACGTTATGTGGTGATCCAACCCGGTGCCCTCGAAGGCGTCGCCATCCCGAACGACAATGAAGGACGCAAAGTGCAGAAAATGGAGTTCCTCACCGAAGAGGAATACCTCGACCTGTTAGAGTCGCTGCCGATTGAAAACCAATACCTTCCTGACGATGACCCGAATAAGTTCATCGCCAAGATGGGTGCCGAGGCCGTGTATGACTTGCTCTCACGCCTCGATCTCGACAAGGAGTCCTATGAATTGCGCGACAGAGCCAACTCTGAGACTGCTCAGCAGCGTAAGCAGGAAGCCCTGAAACGCCTCCAGGTGTTCGAAGCCTTCCGTGAGGCCAACAAACACATGGAGAACCGTCCCGAATGGATGATCGTTCGCATCGTGCCCGTCATCCCTCCGGAACTTCGACCCCTCGTCCCGTTGGATGGTGGACGTTTCGCCACCTCCGACCTCAATGACCTCTATCGTCGTGTCATCATCCGCAACAACCGCTTGAAACGACTCATCGAGATCAACGCCCCTGATGTCATCATGCGTAACGAGAAACGTATGCTTCAGGAAGCCGTGGATTCCCTCTTCGACAACTCGCGTAAGTCGAGCGCTGTCAAGACCGACTCGAACCGTCCGCTGAAATCCTTGAGCGACAGCTTGAAAGGCAAGCAAGGACGTTTCCGTCAGAACCTCCTCGGTAAACGTGTTGACTACTCTGGCCGTTCCGTCATCGTGGTGGGTCCGGATCTGAACATGAACGAATGTGGTCTTCCAAAAGACATGGCCGCTGAACTCTTCAAGCCGTTTGTCATCCGTAAGATGATCGAACGCGGCATCGTGAAGACGGTTAAGTCGGCCAAGAAGATTGTTGATCGCAAGGAACCTGTGGTCTGGGATATCCTCGAGAACATCCTGAAAGGTCACCCGATTCTGTTGAACCGTGCTCCTACGCTGCACCGTCTGGGTATCCAGGCCTTCCAGCCCAAATTGGTTGAAGGTAAGGCTATCCGTCTGCACCCCTTGGTATGTACGGCATTCAACGCTGACTTCGACGGTGACCAGATGGCTGTCCACGTACCGTTGGGCAATGCCGCTGTCCTCGAAGCCCAGATCTTGATGCTTGCTTCACACAACATCTTGAATCCTTCGAATGGCGCTCCTATCACCCTGCCTTCACAAGACATGGTGTTGGGTTTGTACTACATCACCAAGCCTCGTAAGAGCACTCCTGACCATATCGTTAAAGGTGAAGGCATGTCCTTCTACTCACCCGAAGAGGTCATCATCGCCCATAACGAGAAGCGCATCGATATGCACGCCATCATCAACTGCCGTGTCAAGGTTCGCGAGAATGGCGAGATCGTCACCAAGAAGATCGAGACCACCGTTGGTCGCGTCATCTTCAACCAAGTGGTTCCCGAAGGTTATGGCTACATCAACCAACTGCTGACCAAGAAGTCGTTCCGTAGCATCGTGGGCGAGATGGTCCGACTGTTGGGTACTGCCGTCACCACCAAGTTCCTTGATGACATCAAGAACATGGGTTACTACATGGCTTACAAAGGCGGTCTGTCGTTCAACCTTGGTAACGTCTTGGTGCCTGCCGCCAAGGAAACCCTCATCAAGGATGCCAATGCCAAAGCCGCTGAAATCCGTGAATACGAGAAGATGGGCTTCATGGGTCCTAACGAGCGTTATAACCAAATCGTTGACCTTTGGACCGATGTCAACACCAAGTTGACGAAAGAGGTGATGGACCTGCTCTCATCCGATGACCAAGGATTCAACCCGGTCTATATGATGTTGCACTCCGGAGCTCGTGGTTCTGAGGCTCAGGTCTCACAGCTCTGCGGTATGAGAGGTTTGATGGCTAAGCCTATGAAGGCTGGTTCTGGTGGTGCTGAAATTATCGAGAACCCGATTCTTTCAAACTTCCAAGAAGGTCTGTCAGTGTTGGAGTACTTCATCTCCACTCACGGTGCCCGTAAGGGTTTGGCCGATACCGCTTTGAAGACTGCTGACGCTGGTTACCTTACCCGTCGTCTGGTTGACGTGGCTCACGATGTCATCATCACCAGCAAAGACTGCGGTACCCTTCGTGGTCTTACCGTCTCACGCGGTGAAGAGATTAAGGAGAAGGGCAAGCACTCGCTGCTCTATGACCGCATCCTCGGCCGTGTTGCTTTGCACGACATCACCAGCCCTGTCACGGGTGAATTGATTGTCCCTGCAGGCGATGAAATCAACGAGGAGTTGGCAGAAATCATCGACGAATCGCCTATCGAGAGCGTCGAGATCCGTTCCGTGCTGACCTGCGAGGCCAAGCATGGTGTGTGCGCCAACTGCTATGGACGTAACCTTGCCTCTGGCAAGCTGGTTCAGAAGGGTGAGGCTGTGGGTGTCATCGCCGCACAGTCCATCGGTGAGCCTGGTACTCAGCTGACACTGCGTACCTTCCACCAAGGTGGTAAGGCATCCAAGGGTTTGGTGGTCAGTAGCACCGAAGCCAAGTACGACGGTGTGCTCGAAATCGATGAGCTCCGCGCTGTCGATGCCGAACGTGACGGTGTGAAATGCCAGATCGTCATTGGCCGTTCCGCTGAGATGAAGCTGCATGATACCAACACAGGCGTCGTGCTGATGACGGTGAACATCCCTTACGGATCCAAGCTGTTCTTCGGCAGTGGTGAAGAAGTCAAGAAAGGCGACAAGATTTTCGAATGGGACCCCTACAATGCAACCATCGTTTCCGAGTTTGCTGGTAAGGTTCGCTTCGTCAATGTCGTCGAAGGCATCACTTATCACAGTGAAACCATCGCTGAGACGGGCTTTAGCGAGCGTGTCATCATCGAAGGTAAGAGAGGCACGAAGAATCCTCAGATCGAAATCATTGACGACAATGGTGAAGCCCTGGTGGTTTATGACCTTCCTGTGGACGCCCACGTCGTTGTCGATGAGAACGAAGTCATCAAGGCTGGTGACCAACTGGTCCGTATCCCGCGTAACGTCTCTGGCGGCGGCGATATCACTGGCGGTCTGCCGCGTGTGACTGAGTTGTTCGAAGCCCGTAATCCTTCCGACCCGGCGGTCGTGTCCGAAATCGACGGTACCGTCCATCTTGAGAAGAAACTCAAGCGTGGTAACCGTGAGATTGTGGTCACGTCGAAGACCGGCGACCAAAAGCGTTATCTCGTTCCTACCTCCAAGCAGATCCTTGCACAAGAGAACGACTACGTCAAGGCAGGCCAACCGCTGTCTGACGGTGCCATCACCCCGGCCAGCATCTTGGCCATCATGGGCCCGATGAAGGTTCAAGAGTACATTGTCAACGAGGTCCAGAGCGTGTACCGCTCACAAGGTGTGACTATCAACGACAAGCACTTTGAGGTCATCGTTCGCCAGATGATGCGTAAGGTCGAGATCATGGAACCCGGTGACACCCGCTTCCTTGAAGGCGAGCTGGTGAGCAAGCTGGCGTTCCAAGAGGAAAATGATGAGATCTACGGCAAGATGGTCGTCACTGATCCAGGTGATTCTGAAGACCTCTCCGCCGGACAGATCATCTCCGCCATGAAGCTCCGCGATGAGAACTCATTGCTGAAACGTAAGGACCTCAAGTTGGTCGAGACCCGTCCCGCCGAGCCTGCTACCGCAAGCCAGGTGCTTCAGGGTATCACCCGTGCGGCCTTGCAGACCGACAGCTTCATGTCAGCCGCTTCCTTCCAGGAAACCACCAAGGTGTTGACGAATGCCGCCATCAGTGCCAAGACAGACTACCTGTTGGGCATGAAGGAGAACGTCATCGTCGGCCATAAGATTCCTGCAGGAACTGGTCTCCGCGAGTATGATGACCTCATCGTCGCATCCCGTGAGGAATACGAGAAGCTGAAAGAACAAGGAGCAGTCCTTGCCGATTAACATCATCAAAAACAAACCCTGTAGAGACGGTGCACGCACCGTCTCTACGTTTTTAAAATAGAAACAAAATGGAAGATAAACCAAAAAATCAGATCAATATCGAATTGACCGATGAAGTTGCAGGTGGCATCTATTCCAACTTGGCCATCATCACCCATTCACCGACTGAGTTCGTTGTTGACTTTGTCAGCATGATGCCGGGTGCTCCCAAGGCCAAGGTGAAGTCAAGAATCGTCATGACTCCTCAACACGCAAAGCGTCTCTTTAAGGCTTTGGCCGATAACATCAGCAAGTACGAATCTTCTTTCGGCACCATCAAAGAAGTCGGTGCTGATATGATTCCTCCCTTCACGATGAGTGGCCCTAAGGCGCAAGCTTAATGAGGTGAAAGGTGAAAGGTTGGACTAGCGTCCGAAGGCACCTTTCACCTTTCAATTAAAATAAGGGTGTTCCTCAAAGCCGAAGGTTTTGGCGATGAGGTTGCTAGGGAAGGAGCGTACTGAACGATTGTAATCTTTCACCATCTCGTTGTAGCGCTTGCGTTCCACGAGGATGCGGTTCTCGCTTCCCTCATATTGAGCTAGGAAAGTCTTATAGGACTCCACGGCCTTTAGCTCAGGATAATTTTCTATTGATACAATGACGTCGGAGACGGCATTGCCGAGCAGCTGCTGCGATTCATCGAATCGCAGCAGCTGCTCTTGTGTCATCGACTCTGGATCCACTGTCGTCGCCGCAGCCATCGAGGCCCTGCTTTCCACCACCTCGACCAAGGTCTCGTTTTCGTAGTCAGCATATGCTCTGACAACGCTTATTAAGTTGGGAATCAGTTCCATGCGACGCTGATAGACGTTTTCTACCTGCGACCAAGCCTGAGTCATCTTCTCTTCAGTTTTGACGAACTTGTTGTAGGTGCTGATACCCCATATCAAGACAATGCCTAAGAGGAGGGTGATGATCCAGAGCGATTTCTTCATGACACGATAGCTTTAAATGAATTCGATGTTTTCTTCCGAGGTGTATTTCTCGCAGTAATGGCAGACCAAGCGGAGTTTGTCATCAACATACTTAACGCGGAACTTGGTGGGGATGTCGTGCTCCTTGTTGGTGACGCAATTCGGGTTGAAGCAGCGGACAATCTTCTCGATGTGTTCCGGAATCTTCACGGTCATCTTGTTGATCACCTCGAACCCTTTGATCTCGATGATGGATGCGGTGGGGGCCACCAAGGCGATTTTGTTCACATCCTCTGGAGCGAAATACTTGTCAGCGACTTTGATGAAGCCCTTGGTTCCGTATTTCTTGCTCTCTACGTTGAGGCCTACATATACAGGAGTGCTGACGTTTGTCAAGCCTAAGATCTTGACGACTTGGAACACCTTGTCAGCTGGGATATGGTCAATGACTGTTCCGTTCTCAATGGCGGAAACAACCAGTTCTTTTCTCTTTTCCATTTTCTTGAATTTAATGATTTGAGATTCAAAGATTTAAGACTATTTTAGACCCAAGATTGCTGCGATAAGGGCTTGACGGGCATAGACGCCGTTTTGTGCCTGTTGGAAATAGTAAGCCTTGGGGTTGGCATCGACATCCACATGGATCTCGTTGACACGCGGCAGCGGGTGTAGGATGCGGCAGTTTGGCTTGGCGTTGGCCAGCATGGCGTTACGCAACACGTAGGAGTTCTTCACCTTTTCGTATTCCAGCGGATCTGGGAAGCGCTCACGCTGCACTCGTGTCATGTAGATGATGTCGGAGTGGGGGATGACGTCCTCCAATTCGGTGAACTGCTCATACTCCAGATGGGCATCCTTGATGTGCTGTTTCACGGTTCTCGGCAGCTTCAACTCGACGGGCGACACCAGGTTGAACTTGGCGTTGAAATGGCTCATGGCTTCCACCAGGCTGTGGACGGTGCGGCCGTATTTGAGGTCGCCGACCAACGTGATCTCAAGGTTCTCGAGAGTGCCTTGGGTCTTGCGGATGGAGTAGAGGTCGAGCATGCACTGGGTAGGATGTTGGTTGGAACCGTCACCAGCGTTGATGATCGGAACTTTTGACACTTCGGAGGCAAAGCGTGCGGAACCATCGATGGGATTGCGCATCACGATCAGGTCGGCATAACTGGCTACCATGGTGATGGTGTCGGCAAGCGATTCCCCTTTCTGGATGCTGGTTCCCGAGGTGCTGCTGAAGCCGATCACGTTGCCGCCCAAAAGCTGAATGGCTGTCTCGAAACTCAGTCGCGTACGGGTGGAAGGTTCAAAAAACAACGAGGCAATGATGCGTCCGTTGAGCAGATTCTGATGCGGATTCTTCTCGAAGTCCTCCGCGATGTCAAGGACATGGCAGATTTCTTCCGGTGTGTAGTCGCTGATGGAAATCAGGCTACGGTTTTTTAGTGAAATTGACATGGTATAGGGATTTCCGGTGATTCATTTTGTTTATCATCGGAATGCAAAGATAGGTTTTTTTTCTAATTCATGGGCTTTTCATGAATTTTTTTGAAAGAAAGCCGTATTTTTGTACCAAAATACAAATCGTTTAAAAAATGCTTGAAGAAATATTAAAACAGCTGTTTATCAAGTCCTTCCAAACCCTTTACGGCCAGGAACCTCCAACCCAACAGGTGAATTTCCAGAAAACACGCCCTGAATTCGAGGGCGACCTCACCGTAGTGGTGTTCCCCTTCGGGAAACTCGCCGGTCGCAATCCCGAACAACTTGCCAACGAGATGGGTGCCGAGATGATGAAGGAATCTACAATGATCGCCAAGTTCAATGTGGTCAAGGGATTCCTTAATATCCTCATTTCCGACGCTTTCTGGTTGGACTTCTTCAAGGAGAATCATGGAAAGGAAAACTTCGGCAGAAAAGAGCCTTCCGGTGCACCCCTGGTCATTGAATATTCTTCACCCAATACCAATAAGCCCCTTCACCTCGGCCATATCCGCAACAACCTTCTTGGCTGGAGCGTTTCTGAAATCCTCAAAGCCAACGGCAAAAATGTGGTTCGCGTCAATCTTGTCAACGACCGTGGCATCCATATCTGCAAGAGTATGCTGGCATGGAAGAAATGGGGCAACGGCTGCACACCGGAATCTACTGGCAAGAAAGGCGATCACCTGATTGGCGACTTCTATGTGCTTTTCGACAAGAAATATAAAGAAGAGCTTAAGACTTTGCTCCCCGCCAACTATGATTCCTTGGATGAAAAAGCCCAAGAAGAAGCCAAAGCCAACGCTGAAGCCCAGTCCACTCTGATGCAGGAAGCTCGTGAGATGCTGCGCCAATGGGAAGCCAATGATCCAGAAGTGCGTCAGCTTTGGGAGATGATGAACCAATGGGTTTATGACGGATTTGACGTGACCTACAAACGTCTGGGCGTGTCCTTCGAAAAAATCTATTATGAATCACAGACTTACCTCCTAGGCAAGAGCCTGGTGCAGGAAGGCCTTGAAAAAGGCGTGCTCTATCGCCGTGATGATAATTCGGTTTGGTGCGACTTGCGTAACGAGGGACTTGATGAGAAACTTCTTCTACGTCGCGATGGCACTTCGGTATATATGACCCAAGATCTTGGTACGGCTCAACTGCGTGTCGAGGAATACCATCCTGAAAAGCTGATTTATGTAGTTGGTAATGAGCAGATTTACCATTTCGACGTGCTGAAACGCGTGTTAGTTCGCCTAGGCCGTGAATGGGGTAACGATATCGAACACCTTTCATACGGTATGGTGGAGTTGCCTAATGGAAAGATGAAGTCACGTGAGGGTACCGTGGTGGATGCCGATGATTTGATGGATGCCATGGTGGCAACCGCAAAAGAAGTGTCTGACGAGCTTGGCAAGGCCAAAGACCTTTCTCCTGAGGATGCCGATAAGTTGTATCACACTATTGGACTCGGAGCCTTAAAGTATTTCATCCTTCGTGTCGATCCTAAGAAGACCATGCTGTTCAACCCTGAGGAGTCCATCGACTTCAATGGCAACACGGGTCCCTTTGTGCAATATACTCATGCCCGTATCTGCTCGGTGCTCCGCAAAGCCACCGAACAAGGCATTGTTTTGGATAACACGGTGAGTGTTACCGATCTCCAACCCAAGGAGAAGGAGATCATCGTGATGATGTATGGATGGCCTATGGTACTCAACCAGGCTGCTGAGGGAAGAAGCCCTGCCATGATCGCCAACTTCATCTACGACCTTGCCAAGGAGTTCAACCAATTTTATCAAGAGTGCAGCATCCTGAAGGAAGAAGACGCCAACCGTCGTATGTTCCGCCTTCAGATTTGTGCCATGGTTGCCGCTTTGTTACGTAATGCTTCGGGACTGTTAGGCATCGGTATGCCGCAACGGATGTAAGATGAACGTTTTCTATATACCCAACGCCATCGAAGGTCTGACCACCCTCCCCGAAGACGAATCGAAGCATTGTGTGAAAGTGCTTCGAATGACGGAAGGGGAACGCTTTTGCGTTACCGATGGTGTGGGCAGCCTGTACGATGCAGAACTCGTGGAAGCCCTGCCAAAACGTGCCACGGTCCAGTTGAGCAACAAACGGAAAGGTTACGACCATTGGGGTTTCCAGTTGGTGATTGCCATTGCACCGACCAAACTCAACGACCGCACCGAGTGGTTCCTTGAAAAAGCCACTGAGATCGGTATCGACCGTGTGCAGCTGTTTACCTCCTACCATTCGGAGCGTCGTGCTGCCAATGTGGAACGATTCCAAAAGGTGATGGTTGCCGCAATGAAACAATCCATCAAGTCGCGCCTTCCTCACATCGACGATTTGGAGCCTTTTGAAAAGCTGGTGAAGCAACCCTTTGATGGTCAGAAGTTTATCGCATGGATTGACGATAATGTGAAGGAATGTCTCTGCGATCTCTACCAAAAGGGTCAAAACGTCTTGGTCTTGATTGGCCCAGAAGGTGATTTCAGTCCGGAGGAGGTAGCCTTGGCGAAAGAAAATGGCTTTGTGCCCGTGAGCCTTGGTGATGCCCGTTTGCGAACGGAGACGGCTGCTATTGTGGCTTGCCATACGATTCAACTAATCAATCAGATGAAATGAAAAGACTCTGGATCCTCATATTGATGCTTTCGTCGTTAGCTGCCTATTCCCAGCAACTGAACATCGCCTTGCTCAAATACCGTGGCGGTGGTGACTGGTATGGCAACCCGACCTCTTTGCCTAACCTAGTGCGGTTTTGCAACCAAGAGATGGGCACTGATATTAACCCTGACGTGCCTACGGTAGAGCCTTCCAGCCCCGACATCTTCAATTACCCGTATGTCTATATGACCGGCCATGGTAACGTGGTGTTCGATGCTGTTGAGGCTCAGAACCTTCGCAATTACATGTTGGCGGGTGGATTCCTGCACATCGATGACAATTATGGCATCCGGCAGTATATCGAGCCTCAGATGAAGAAGGTGTTTCCCGAGTTGGACTTTGTAGAGCTTCCTTTCTCTCACGACATCTTCAAGGCTCCCTATTCTTTCCCTGAGGGTCTGCCTAAGATTCACGAACACGATGGTAAAGCTCCGCAAATGTTCGGTTTGGTTTATGATGGACGTTTGGTATGCATCTTCACTTACGAGTGCGACCTTGGCGATGGTTGGGAGGATCAGCGTGTCCACCACGACTCACAAGAGACTCGTGAGAAAGCCCTGAAGATGGGAGCGAATATTCTTAGATACGTCTTTGAGAATTGAGAATTGAGAATTTAGAATTTAGAGGGTGTCGCGTCTATCTCTAAATTCTAAATTCTAAATTTTCCCTAAGAGTACTTCTGCGGCTTTCAGGGATTCGGGAGTGACTGTGTCGTTGCTGAGCATCTTAGCAATCTCGGTGACGCGTTCCTCAGTGGTTAACAAGCGGATGTGCGATTGGGTGCGCATATGGTCGTCATTCTTATAGATGAAGAAATGATGTTCCGCCTTGCTGGCCACTTGGGGAAGGTGGGTGATGGCTATGAGTTGCAGTGAAGCACCCATCTGTCGCATGATGTTGCCGATTTTAGCGGCCACCTCTCCCGAGACTCCAGTGTCGATTTCGTCGAAGATGAGGGTGGGGATGTAGTTGTGTTTCGACACCACACTCTTGATGGCTAGCATCAGTCGGGAGAGTTCGCCACCGGAGGCCACGCGGTCGATGTCGGCCACCTCGACACCTTTGTTGGCTGAGAACAGGAAACGCACCCGGTCCATGCCCGAGGGACCGAACTCCCGATTGTTCTCAACGGCAATTTGGAATTGTGCGTGAGGCATAGCCAGCTGTTGGGTCAGCTCGGTGACGTTTGTACTAAAACCTTTCGCCGCCTTCTCGCGCAATGTGTGAAGCTGCTGAGCAAGCTTGTTAAGGAGCTTTGTCTGGCCATTTAAAGCCTTCTCTGCTTGCTCGATCTCCTTGTCGATGTTCTCAAAGGCATTTACTTTGCTTGCCAAAGTGTCGCGGAGTTGGATGAGTTCCTCAGCGTCTTTTACATGATGTTTCATCATCAGTCGGTTGAGCAGGTCCATCCGATCTTGAAGCTCTTGCATCTTCTCCTCGTCAAACTGGGTGTCACCCTCCAACCGGTCGAGGTCGTAGGCGATGTCTTTCAGCTCCACTAGGGTGTTCTCGATACGTTGCTGGAGTTCGTTGGTGCTAGGGATGAGTTGTCCTAGACGATGCAATGCTGAAGTCAGTTCATTGAGCTGGGGCAGGATGGCTGTCTCGGAGTTCTCCAGAAGACCGTTGGCACTGAAAAGCAGAGTTTTTATTTCCTCGGCGTTCTCCATGAGGTTCAGGTTCTGCTCCATTTCGGCATATTCACCTTCTTTGAGCTGGGCTTCCTGAAGCTCGTTGAGTTGAAACTTGAGGTAATCGTTCTCGCCAATGTTCTTCTCAGCCATCGTCTTAAGATCCTCCAAACGTCGCAGGAGCTGGTTGAAGAGGAGATACTCTTTTTTATATTCCGTGAGCAAGGATTGGTCCTGAGCAATCTCATCCAGCAGATGAAGCTGGAAGTCGGCATCGGTCAATAGGAGGGAGTCGTGTTGTGAATGGATGTCAACAAGCTGATTGCCAATCTCTTTCATCACTTGAAGGGCGACGGGAGTATCGTTGACGAAGGCGCGGCTTTTCTTTTGTGGGCTGAGTTCGCGTCGAAGGATACACTCGTTGGCGTCGTAGTCAAGGTCATTCTTCTCGAAGAGGTCTTTCATGCGGTCGTCATCGAAGGAGAAGGTGGCTTCCACGATGCATTTCTTGTCTTTGTCGAACAAGACTCCGCTGTCGCTACGGTCACCCAGCACAAACCCCAAGGCGCCCAAAAGGATGGACTTACCGGCTCCTGTTTCACCGGTAATCACGCTGAATCCCCGGCTGAAATCAACCGTGAGATTCTCGATAAGCGCATAGTTTTGGATGTGAAGGTGCTGTAGCATTCTGGGGTGATGTTAGCCTCTTCTTGAAGAGCCTCCTTGCAGGATGGCATCGTATTGCGACGACTTTGCCGGGTCGATTTCTTTCATGATGTTGCTGGCCTTTGTCTTCTCCTGCTGAGTTCCTTCGCTGAATACGTTGATGATCTCGTCGCGTTTGGCTTCGATGATCAGTTGGAGGAAGAAGCAGGTGGGGTAGCTGCTGTGGACAGTCTGGAGGTATTCCAGCGATTTGAGGATGGCAGCGCGGCCCTCATCGGGATGTTCTGACATCACGTCGAGGCCCAGTCTGTGATATTCATACAAGAACGAATGGAGCGGTGCGTAGGCGCTGTTGGTGAGGTTCTCGGCCAGCCAGTAGCGGTTTCTGTTGCCGTCGAAGGCTTTCCAGCCAGGTTGCGACGAGCTTTGGGCATTGTCAACGACCTTTTGCGCTGCAGCGAAGAAGGGCGCTCCGCCATTCTGGGAGAACGAGTCAAAGTCAAGACCCAGGAACATATAGACGTAAAACGCTATGGTGGAGGTCAGGTCTGACATGTGGGTGTTGATGCTGAAGTCGAGCGGCACGCCATCCATGTAGTCGAAGTAGAAGTTCTGATCGACATAGTTGAGGATTGGCGTAGTGTAGCTGGCCTTGTAGCAAGGACGGCGTATAGCCATGTTGAGGTCGGCGGTATAGGACTCCGTGCCTCTACGTTCCTTGATGGTGATGGCCAGGGAGCATTCGATGCGCTCCGTCGTCTTGAAGTTGATGTTCGTCCACTTGGTGTTGTTGATGAATTCATACAACGCGGTCTGCATGTTTTGGAACACGGTCCTGTCGGTTCCTGAGACCTGGTTGGCGTTGACACGGATGTCGCATTTGAGCTCTTGGCCGAAAAGGAGGTTTCCGAGCAGGAGCAGACTCAAGGTTAGGAGGGTGATGCGTGTTCTTTTCATGGCATTGTCGTTGTGGTTAGAATTCGTCTTGGACGTCTTTTCTCGGGTTGCGGAAATAGATCTCGTCGTTGAGGAATTCGTGGATGGCGATCAAGGTGGGCTTAGGCAGGCGTTCGTAGAACTTGGCAATCTCGATCTGTTCGCGGTTCTCGAAAACTTCTTCCAAACTGTCGTTGTTGGTGGCGAACTCTTCAATTTTCTTGTTGAGTTCTTCCTTCATCTCAGATGCGATCTGGTTGGCACGCTTGGTCAGGATGGCTACGGTCTCGTAGATGTTGCCTGTGCCTTTGTAAAACTGGTCTTTTTGACGGGTGACTACCGTCGTTTCGGTTCTGACTTTCTTGAAATCCATGGTATTTAATCTAAGTTTTCTATTTTTTTCCGTGCTTTGTTGGCAATGGTCTCCAACTCCTTCAGCTTTGGGCTTTCGGGGTAGAGGTAGGTGAGGGTGTTATAACGTTCGATGCATGCTTCGTAACGTTCGCGTTGTTTGGCGGGAACGCTGTTCTCGGCATAGTCGAAGTAGGCTTTGGCCATTTCGCAGAGGATGTCCTCACGATGTATTGTGTTGGGGTATTTTTTCAACAGGTTCTCGAAACAAGTGATGGCGGCGTTGTAGTTCTCCATCTTGTAATAGAGCATGCAGATGTTGTAATCTTTTTCCTCCAGCTTGTTGTTGAGGTCCTGCATTAACTCCTTGGCTCTGCCGATGCTGTCGCTCGTCGGATAGCGTTCGATGAACGATTTAAGCTGGCTGATGGCCGTATAGGTGTTGCTCTGGTCGAGGGTCATGTTGGGCGAGGTCTTGTAGTTGCAATAGGCGCTCATGAATGCAGCTTTCTCCGCATCAACGGAGAAGGGGTAGTTTTGCACGAACTTGTCGAAGTAATAGCTTGCAATCTCGAAATCGTTGGTCTCGAAATAGCACATCGCAGTGCGGTATGCGACAAATTCACCTCTTGGCGTGCTCCGATAGGCATTCTGAAGCAGGTCGAAAAGCTGAAGGGCATGGTTGTAGTCCTTGCGGTCGAAATAGTCCATCGCCACCTCGTACTTCATATCGTTGTCCGTGCTTTTGATGACACGGTCAAACTCGCTGCACGAAGCGCAACATACCAAACAAAAAAGGAGTCCTATGAAAAGCCTACGATAAATCATGCGGCAAAAGTAACGATTTTTAGTGAATTGTTGGGATAATTAACAGCTTTATTCTTACTTGACGGTGATTTTCAAGGTCGATGACTCCGTGCCGTTCGATAGTCTCAAGAAGTAAACGCCGGCAGGAAGCTTCGTGTCGATGACGACATCGTTGTTGCAGGTGCCGCTGACCACCACTTGTCCAAGGCTGTTCAGCAGACGGTAATGGGTCTCTCCGGTGATGCCGTCAAGATGCAGGACACCGTCGGTAGGGATAGGATAGACCTTGACCTTGGCAAATCCGTTCTCACTGACGTTGACATCGTCAACATCAACGAAGACCGTTGCCTCGGCAGTTTCGCCTTCGCTGTCGGTGACGGTGACGAGATATTCGGTGGGCAGCGCAGGAGTGGCGATGGGGTTGGCAATGGTGGCATTGTTGAGGCTTTCGGCCGGTTCCCAGTGATACGTATAAGGTCCGACGCCTCCGTTGACGACGGCGGTGAGTTGTGTGCTGTTGCCTTCATGGATGGTTTCTTCTTCTGCAAAGGCAGTTACCGTAAGCGGTTCGGGATCGCCTCCAACACAAGTGATGGTGGCCTTCCATCCTGGATAGTTAACGCTATAGTCCGACTTGAAACGGAAAGTCAAGGCGCCAGCGTCATTGCTTGCGATGAGGGTGCCGGGACTATCGAAACCGGTGAAGGAACCCAATGACGGAGCAGAGATGGATGTGCCGTCGTAGATGTAGAGATAGTCGTAATCATTCTCCAATGAAAACTCCACGAAGCTAACCTGCAGCATTGCTGAAGGATTGCCTGGCGTGAAGGTCAGGATGTAGTCTTTGCGATCGGAATAGCTGTTTTGCGGCCCTCCATCGTCGTAGAAGAGAGCATCACAAGTCTGGATGGTGCCGTCCTGCATGTAGTATGACTCGCTCACGCGGATGTAGTCCGACTTGGTAATCGACTGTGACTGGCCTTGTTGGTTGGTGACGGTCAGGGTCACGGGATAGGAACCGATGGCGTTATAGGTGATTCCGGTTGGGTTCTGTTCTGTTGAGCTTGAGGGTGTGCCTCCGGGGAAGCTCCATTGCCAGCTGACGAGATAAGCGCCCCAAGTGTTGTCATGGAAGTTGACGCTTCCGCCAAGACTCAAGTCAGTGATGTCGGCGGTGAAGTCAGGGATGATGCCTTCGCCAGCCACCAGCTGCACATTTTGAACCACGGATTGTCCGTCAGCTACGGTGACGCTGATGGTTTGAGGATAGTAACCAGGGGCACTATAGGTCACCTGGTAGGTGCCGCCTTTGATGACGCGGTGATAGTCGCCAGCAGGCATGTGGCTGGTCACGCTGGAGCCGTGATGGTCGTGGTTCTCGATGGTGACCGTGGCGACAAGCGGTTGACCTGTGGCGGAGTCGGTGATGGTGCCGTGGATGCCGTTCAGGCTCTGTTCGATATAGGCCAACATGCTGTTGTGGTTATAGTTCCAGAAGAAGGGCAGCTGATTGGCGCTCGGGGTCTTGTCGTTGGAACATTCGATGGTCACCTCGCGGCATTGGGCGAAATAGTTCATATAGTCTTGACGGCTACCGGAGATGGTGTACCAAGAGTAGCCGTTGATGATACCATTGTTGTAGTCGTCCATGTAACTCGGGTTGAGTTCATGGGTAAGGTCGGCATACTCATGGCAAACCAGCTGCCACCATTCGTCATCGGGATGGAGGGGCTGGTAAGTGTCCCATGGGTAGTTCATCACCTCGGCGCCACCATGGTAGTTGGCACTCATGGTGTAAAGATACTCTTGGGCGATATCCATCATCCATTGGGCCTCATCCTGGTATTGATTCTCTCCGTCGGGATGGGGGCCTTTGTCGAAGTCAGGGAAGTGACGGTTGAGGTCGACGCCGTCTGCATTGTATCGGGTGGCGCCATAAACGGTGTTGTTGCCTCCGTGATAGGTGCCATCGGGGTTGGTGCAGGGGAAGATGAAGAGATCGACGTTATTGAGGATGTTTAGGATGCGTGAGTCGTTGCTGGTGCAGAATTCGTTGATAAGACGGAGCATGAGGATCATGCCGGTCACCTCGTCACCGTGCATGGTGGAGGTGTAGAGGAAATGGGGTTTGCCATCGCCGTTACCGTTGTTGAGGCGAACACCCATCATCTTACGTCCGCTGGCCAGGGTGCCAAGTTCGAGGTAGGTGCAGCGTTCGGGGTAGTCGGTGCCAAACTGTTGCATCATGCTTTCGTATTCTGGATAGGTCAGATAGGAGTCCCATTCATAGCTCTCGCGTTGGTTTCCGTCCCACATCTTTGGGATTTGGCGCATGGAGGGAGGAGTGATCAGCAGAGGTTGGTAGCCCTGCTTGAGCAGTTGGTCGAATTGGCGTTGGTTGGCATAGCACATGACGGTCTTGCCGTCGGTGCCATCCACCGAGCAGAGTTCGTTGATAGTTTGGATTTCAGTGGGGTTCTGCACGGTAAGGCTGAAGTAATACTCCCCACGTGACTTCATCAGTTCGTTGAGACTTTTTTGGTTTTCTTGAGCAAAGAGGCTGCTGCTGATGCAGGCAGCAAGAATTAGAATAAAATAGCGAAAAATTTTCATTTTATTTTTGATTGTTTATTGAATTCCTTTTAGAGTTTTCCATTCTTCTCGGATGGCTTCTTGGACACTTTCGTTGGCTTCCACTAGGGGCAGGCGCAACACGTTATGGCAGAGGCCGATATGGTGCATGAGGCTCTTGATGCCTGCGGGATTGCCATCGGCGAAGATAAGTTGGTTCATGCGGAGCATGGCGTAATGAAGCCTTAGGGCATCGTTGACGCGGCCTTCTTTCTGGGCTTGCATCATCTTGCTGAAAGTCAGGGTGTAGGCGTTGGCGGCAACGGAGATTACGCCTTGGGCGCCCAAGGCCATCAAGGGTTGGGTGATGGCGTCGTCGCCAGAGAGCACGTCGAAGTCATCGGGCTTGTCGCGTAGGATCTCCATGATTTGTTGCAGGTTGCCTGAGGCCTCTTTGACGGCGACGATGTTGGGATGCTTGCCAAGGGTCACGCTGGTGGCTGCTTGCAGGTTGACTCCGACACGACCGGGCACGTTGTAAACCACCACGGGCACAGGGCTGTTGTCGGCGATGGCTTCGAAGTGGGCCCTCAAGCCGCGTTGGTTGGGTTTGTTATAATAAGGTACGACGCTCAGTATGCCGTCGATACCCGTAAAGTCTTGGTTTTGGATGGCTTCGATGACCGCTTGGGTGTTGTTGCCTCCCATGCCCAGCAGCACGGGAAGTCGTCCAGCGTTGGCGTTCAGTATGGTGCTTACCACCAGCTGTTTTTCTTCAGCCGTAAGAGTCGGAGCTTCGGATGTCGTCCCTAAGGCCACCAAGAAGTCGGCGCCTCCGGAAATGACATGTTCCACAATCTCCGACAGCGCTTCAACATCCACGCTGAAATCCTCTTCAAACGGTGTAATCAGCGCTATACCAGTACCAGTAAATGAGTTCATAGTTATCAGTTGTTCAGTTGTTCAGTTCTAATTAACTTCGTTGAATGCTTCGCATTTCTCAATTCTCAACCCTCTCCTCCCGTCAAAGCCTGCAGATAGTCGTATAGGACCTTGATGTCTTGGGTTGGGTCAGACTCTTTACCGCTTTCGATGATCAGGTCATAGATTCCGTAGTGGTCGCTTTTTTGGAAGCTGACGCGGAAGGTTGCGTTCGGCAAGGTAGCCATATAGTCGCTGATGTCGGAGTGTTTTTTCGCCATGTTGATGAGCAGATGGGTCATCGGAAGTTTACGGATCTCCTCTTGTTTTTCAGCGGTGAGCACCTTCATGAATCCGAAGTCTTGTGTGGTCACCTCGCAGTATTGGTCGCTGCGGAGCATGTCGTCGGAGGCTTTCTCGCTGATGATAATGAACCGTGATCGGGTGATGCCGAAGATGGTCTTGACCCGTTCTTCGATGGCTCTAACAGTCTGTTTGTCAAGGTCTTCTATGATGATGATGACAGAGTTAAGCCTTTCGAAGTCAGGCATCCTGCAGCCTTTCTTGTTGGCGATGAACTCGTCGATGTCGCGATTGAGTATTCTATATTTTAGTTTTTCGAACATTCCCATGGGGGTCAAGAATTAATTTTGCAAAAATAACGATTTCCACCTATTTAATATTATTTTTGCGCAAAAATTTGCGGATGATAGTCACAGTATTAGGCAGTGGTACTTCGCAGGGCGTCCCGGTCATTGGGTGTCAATGCCCTGTGTGTCAGTCAACAGACCCGCGCGACAAGCGTACGAGGACTTCTATTTTGATACGCACCGACCAGGTGACGGTGGCCGTTGATGCGGGACCGGATTTCCGTCAGCAGATGCTCCGGGAGGGGATCAACAAGCTCGATGCGGTGTTCATCACCCACGAGCATAAGGACCATATCGGAGGTTTGGACGATGTCAGGCCTTTCATCTTCATGAATGAGAACAAGCCCATGCCTCTCTATGTGTCCAAGACGGCCTTGCCAGAGATCAAGCGTGAGTTCTCTTATGCTTTCAAGGAGCATCTTTACCCAGGTGCCCCTACCTATGAGGTGCATCTTATCGACGAGACGCCATTTACTTTTGGCGACCTTTACGTGGAGCCCATTCGGTTGAAGCACTACACGCTGACCTGTTACGCTTTCCGCATCGGTCGCTTTGCCTATGTCACCGACTTCCATGCCATCACCCCAGCCGCCATGCGTAGGCTGCAGGGGGTGGAGTATCTCATCATCGAGGCTCTGGCACGGCATCAACACTACTCGCACATCAATTTGGAGCAGGCTGTTCAGATTGCCACCGACCTTCATGTCAAGAAGGCATGGTTCACCCATTGCAGCCATAGCCTGGGCAAAGCTGTCGATGTCAATGCGGAACTCCCTGAAAACATGCGACTTGCTTACGATGGATTGAGTTTCGTTGTTTAATTGATTCCATTTGCATTTTTGTAAAAATTGAAATTTTTTACAAATATTTTCGTATTTTTTCTTGTAATATCGAAAAATATACTATTTTTGTGTCGATTTTACAATTGGATAATATGGAATCGAAAGCAATTCATGTAGGTCGTATGATCGAACAAGAGATGCTCCGCCAAGAAAAATCAACCCATTGGCTGGCGCACGAAATCAACCACGAGCGAAGTAGTGTCTATAAAATCTACCATCGCGAGTCGCTGGATGTCAAACTGCTGATTCGCATCAGTAGGCTGCTGAACCACGACTTCTTCAAGGATATGTCCGAAATCGTATTTGATTCAGAGTAATTTCTATGCTGTTTTTTACATAATTGGTTTATGTATCGTTCTTTTTAACCAATGGTTCATTTGTATCTCGACCCGACTGGATGCTGCAGTGATGCACCATCCAGTTATTTTTTTTGCCCATAAGTAGCGTTTTTTCCGAAATGTTACACTTCAATCTCCTTCGGATAGCAAATAAAATATTTCACCACGGGTTGCGAGAGCACCGAGATGTTGAGTTGGTCGGAGGCTTCGCCGATGTCCTTTACCGTACCGTCCTTGTATAAGATGTTGATTGCCGGTTTCTTAGGATGGTAAGCGTGATTTGATGAGACTCCCTGCAGCAGCATGAAGCTGGCATCATACATGCCCAACTGGTATTTTTCGGCGATGCGTTTCAAAACCGTGTCGATATAGTTGGGGTTGAAAGGTTCTTGTGAGATCTCGATACGGAAGAGCTTGCGGTTGATGAGTCGCTTGCAGAGTTCGCTGAGGACGAAGTCGGGGTCGTCGCACCAAAGCTTCACCGCAGTCATCACGTCGTAATCGTCGAGTTTTCCGAAATGCTCCAGCACCTCTTCCATGTCGGCTTGTGCGTCGAACGCGCCTTCGTGCCTTAGGAAAAACGACAGGGCGGGAGAGGCGGGTAGAGGCCTGTGCTTGCTGATGAGTCGGGCACGCTTCAGGATCTCGCGCAACATGTACTCGGCGCTCAACACAGTCTTGTGCATATACACCTGCCAATACATGATGCGACGCGACACGAGGAAGCTCTCCACCGAGTAAATGCCCTTTGCTTCGATGGCCAACTCGTTGCCTACCACCTCCATCATGTCGAGCAGCCGCTCAGCGTTGACATTGCCCTCAGCTACCCCGGTGAAAAAGCTGTCGCGCTTCAGGTAGTCGATGCGATCGACATCCAACTGGCTCGAGATGAGCTTGCTCAAGAAGCCCTTCTCGTACTCACCCGTGAAAATCTTCATGGCCAGGTCGAGCCGTCCGCCATGGATCTCGTTGAACTTGCGCATCATCATCAGGGAGAGATCCTCGTGAGTGATACCTTCGACAATGCTGCTTTCCAAGGTGTGCGAGAACGGACCATGGCCACTGTCGTGGAGCAAAATGGCCAAAGAGACGGCCTCCAGCTCCTCGTCGGTGATGGTGTAGCCCTTCGCTCTCAAGATCTGAATCGCCCTGCGCATCAGGTGCATGGCACCCAAGCTGTGGGCAAAGCGGGTGTGGTTGGCACCGGGATATACCATGTTGGTCATGCTTACCTGCTTGATGCGCCTGAGTCGCTGAAAATAAGGATGTTCGATGATGTCGTAATGTAGCTCATCGGGGATGCTGACAAACCCATAGATGGGGTCGTTGACGATTTTCTTCTTGTTCGTTTCCATGCTGCAAAACTACAATATTATTCGTATTTTTGCGTTAGTAGGAAAACTTAAAATTTAGCTAATGGATAAAACGACGATTTTGTGGGCCGACGATGAGATTGATCTGTTGAAGCCCCATATTCTTTTTTTGGAACAAAAAGGCTACGAGGTGGTCACTGCCAACAGCGGATCTGATGCCATTGACTTGGTGCGTGAGCGCCATTTCGACATCGTGTTCCTCGACGAGCAGATGCCAGGCGTCAGTGGCATTGAGGCCCTCGAAGTCATCAAGCGCGAATACCCTAACCTGCCCGTAGTGATGATCACCAAGAGCGAAGAGGAACGCATCATGGAGGATGCCATCGGGTCCAACATCGCTGATTACCTTATCAAGCCGGTCAACCCTAACCAGATCCTCCTTTCGCTGAAACGCAACCTCGAGAACAAGAAGCTCCGCGAAGAGAAATCTACCATGAGCTATCAACAGGAGTTCCGCAAGATTGCCATGGACATCAACAACAATCTCAGTTTCAACGAGTGGATCGACGTCTATAAAAACCTCGTGCGCTGGGAACTTGAGCTGCAGAAAACCACCGACGACGGTATCAAAGGCATCCTGGCCGACCAGAAACAAGAGGCAGACGCCATTTTCACACGATTCGTCGAACGCAACTATATCGACTGGATCCAAGGTCGTGGCGAGAAACCTGTGATGTCGCATACCCTGGTGCGCGACAAGGTGTTGCCGGCCCTTACCGAGAATGACAAACCGTTGTTTCTCATTGTCATCGACAACCTGCGTTACGACCAATGGAAGGCCATCCAACCTTTGGTCGAACAATATTTCCGTGTCACCTCCGACGATGTGTATTACAGCATCCTTCCGACCACCACACAATATGCCCGCAACGCCCTGTTCGCTGGACTCATGCCCCTCGAGATTCGTCGTCGTTACCCCAAATGGTGGGTTGACGAAGAGGATGAGGGCACCAAGAACCAGTTCGAGGGTGAACTCTTCGGAGAACAGTTGAAACGCTTCGGCAAGAATATCAAATACTCTTACAACAAGGTGCTGAACCTCCAAGCAGGCAAGAAGCTTCATGAGCAGATGTCGAATCTGATGCAGAACAAGATTAACGTCATCGTCTATAACTTCGTCGATATGCTTTCGCACGCCCGTACTGAGATGGAAATCATCCGCGAGCTAGCCGATGATGAAGAGGCCTATCGCTCCCTCATGTACTCATGGTTTGAGCACTCCAGTCTGCTCGACATGATGCGTTTCATTGCTGACAAAGGTTGTGACATGATCGTCACCACCGATCACGGCTCGACCTATGTGAAAAATCCGGTCAGGATCCTTGGCGACCGCGAAGTCAACACCAATTTGCGCTACAAATACGGTAAAAACCTCAAATACAATCCCAAAGAAGTCTTCGAGGTGAAAGACCCAGAGAAGATCTTCCTGCCACGTGTCAACCTTAGCACCTCATACGTGTTTGCCGGTTCGGGTGATTTCTTCGCCTATCCGAACAACTACAATTATTACGTCGGATATTACCGCAACACTTTCCAGCATGGAGGCATTTCCATGAGCGAGATGCTGATCCCCGTGATAGGATTGAGTTCGAAACGATAGCCAACCTCTTAACTGTTTTTGAGCATGACGGAACAAGTTTTCAATGTGCATGGCGTGGAAGGGCTCTCCGTGGTCTCCGAATGCCTGCTTTCACTTCGCTCGGAAGCCGATGTCATCGCCTTCTATGGTGCCATGGGTGCCGGAAAGACTACTCTCATCAAGAATCTGTGTCACCGCATGGGTGTCACCGACGAGGTCAACAGCCCTACCTTCGCCATCGTCAATGAGTACATCACCGATGAGGGCGAGCCGGTGTATCATTTCGACTTCTATCGGATCAAGAAACTTGAGGAGGCTTTCGATATCGGCTATGACGACTATTTCTACAGTGGCAACCTCTGTCTCATCGAATGGCCAGAGCTGATTGAACCGCTACTCCCGGAACACTACATACGTGTCGAGATCCAGCAGGGCGGTGCCGACGATGATCGAACCATACAGGTACGTGTGCTATGACCAACGAGGAATTGAAACGAACCCTCGCTGAGTCGTCGCGGGTGTTTGTCCTCACCGACGCCAACGTGGCCGCGCTTTGGCTTCCCGAACTGAAGCATTGGCTGAGTTGTGAGGATGCCTCGGAGATCATCATCAAGCCGGGAGAAGAGAACAAGACCCTCCATACTGCGCAACAGATTTGGACCAAACTCTTGAGAAAAGGTGCTGATCGACATTCCATCCTTGTCAATTTGGGTGGGGGTACCGTCACCGACATGGGAGGCTTTGTGGCCTCGTGTTACCAGCGCGGTATCCGTTTTGTCAACGTCCCGACCACTTTGCTGGCTATGGTTGACGCCTCCATCGGAGGCAAGAACGGAATCGACTTCGGAGGCTTCAAGAACCAAATCGGTACTTTTGCTGAACCCTTGGAGACCTTGGTCATGCCCGTGTTTCTCAGTACCTTACCCGATAGGGAATTGCTCTCTGGCCTCGCTGAGATGATCAAATACGGTTATATTGCCGACCCATCGATGCTCAAGATCGACCAAAACAACTACGAACAGTATCTGTTGCGAGCCGGACGTATCAAACGCGAGATTGTTGAGCAGGATTTCACTGAACAGGGAAGCCGAAAGCTGCTCAACTTCGGCCATACTCTTGGCCATGCTTTCGAGAGTCACTCCTTCACCAAAGGGAATCCACTGACGCATGGCGAAGCTGTGGCCATCGGGATGTGGTGCGCCCTGTGGCTCTCTGTGAAGCAATGTGGGCTTCCTGAAACGGTGCTTGTCGAATACCTGCCAAAGCTTCGGATGCTACTCTCCTTGGCCTCCCCAATCTTCGACGACGAGGATGTGCAAAACCTCATGAGCTACCTGGTTCACGACAAGAAGAGCCGTGCTGGAGAGATGCGTTGGGTGTTGCTGCCCGCAGTGGGGAAACCCATCTATGATTGCACGGTACCCAGTGATCTGGTGCAGCAATGTGTTGTGGAATGCATCGCTCAGATGCGCGAAATTGTCAGACGATGAGTGCGACTTTGACGGGTCAGGTGTCCCTTCCGGGAAGCAAGAGCGAGAGCAATAGAGCCCTGATGATTGCTGCATATGGTGGCTTCTCACCAGAGGTCACGAACCTCTCCGAAGCCCATGACACCGTGCTGCTTCAGCAATGCCTTCGTCAGATTTCCAGTGCCGATACTAAAGCTCGCAATGTGATTGACTGTGAGGATGCTGGAACTGTGGCGCGTTTCCTGCTGACCTATCTTTCGTGCCACGAAGGAGAATGGCTGTTGACAGGAACCCCCAGGATGCGTCAACGACCCATGGGAGCGCTTATTGATGCCCTTCAACACTTAGGTGCCGATATCACATGCCAGGATCAACAGGGGTTCCTTCCGTTATTGGTCAAAGGCCGTCCCATTAGGGGAGGTGAGGTCACCATCAATGCCTCTCAAAGCAGCCAGTTCGTCAGCTCGCTTTTGCTGGCTGCCCCATGTTGGAAACAAGGGCTGAAAGTCCATCTTGACGACGCTACCAGCTCCGAGCCTTATATCTGGATGACCATGGCCATGATGCGTCATTTCGGGGCATCAGTGGATCAAGCGGGGAAGACCAACACGGTCCAAGCCAAGCCCTATGAGTCTCATCCTTTCAGGGTCTCGTCTGACTGGAGCTCAGCCTCGTATTGGTATGAGTTTGCAGCGCTGTCCAGCTCATGCGACCTCTTGTTAAGAGACCTACATGACGACACTATCCAGGGCGATCGGGCGGTGGCTGAGATGTTTGTCCCTTTGGGTGTGCGCACCTCTTTTGAGCCTGATGGTGCCCGCCTGACTAAAGCGACGTCCAACTCAAATCCCGTCGTCGAGCCCCTCTTGTTCAATGTTTCCGACAACCCTGACCTTTTCCCCTCACTCATGGTAACTTGTGTTGCTTTGAACCGCTCCGTCGTCTTTCATGGCATCCGAAACCTTGTCCTAAAGGAGTCAAATCGAGTTGAGGTTATGCTTGCGGAATTGTCAAAACTTTATGATATTAATTATTTATTTGATGATAATTCTATTATTGTTTATTCATCATCACCTATATTAATTAATTCCTATATTAATACTATTCCAATTAAAACATATTCGGATCATCGCATTGCCATGGCTTTTGCTCCGTTGATGACTCGTTATTCAGGACTTGTCATCGAACATCCTGAAGTGGTGAAGAAATCCTATCCTCAATATTGGAGTGAAATTCAACAACTTAAAAAATCTTAAAGCTTTTTAAGTAAATAATTATAAAATTCTTTTTTTTATTATGTGTAAATAGTTTATTTTTGCACGTCGTTTTCAATCAACGGCGAGTAAAGATATGACTATTGACCTGTTTATCCCTTGTTTCATCGACCAGTATTATCCCCAGACGGCGGTAAATACCGTGAAGGTCTTGGAGAAGGCTGGCGTGGAAGTTAATTATAATCCCGACCAAACTTGTTGTGGCCGTTTCGCTTTCAATGCTGGATTTATCGAAGAGGCAAAGGCCTTAGGCGATAAGTTTCTGTCTGATTTCGACAACAACCGTCCTGTGGTGGCTCCTTCCGCCTCTTGTGTTGCCTTTATCAAGAAACGTTATTCGGAATTGTTTTTCAACACAGCCAACCACTTGAATTTCAAGCGGATGGAGAAAAATGTCTATGAGTTAACTGATTTCTTGGTGAATGTGATCAAGGTAGATGATTTTGGGGCTGAGTTTCCGCATAAGGTGACATATCACGATAGCTGCAGTGCTTTGCGTGACCTTCACCTTGGCAAGGAGGCCCGTCAATTGCTCTCCCATGTGAAAGGCCTTGAGTTGGTTGAGATGAAGCAAACCGACATCTGTTGTGGAGGAGAGATGACGTTTTCCATGAACAACGAGGATGTGTCGGTGGGCATGGCCAGTCACAAGGTGCGCAATGCCATGAATACTGGCGCTGAGTATATCGTTACGACCGACATGACTTGCTTGATGCATTTGAAGAGTTATATCGATGCTAACGGTTTGCCCATCAAGGTGATCCATATTGCGGACATCCTTGGGGGAGGTGAGAGGTGAAAGGTGAAAATTGAAAGGTGAAAACTATGGGAGAGTTTTTTGTACACGAGAGTAGTTATGTTGACGATAATGTCAGTATTGGCCAGGGTACCAAGATCTGGCATTTCTGCCATGTCCAGTCGGGCGCAGTCATTGGGGAGCGTTGCTCTTTGGGACAGAATGTCAATGTGGGCAACAATGTGCGCATTGGCAATGGCGTACGCATCCAAAACAATGTCTCCATCTATGAAGGGGTGGAGATTGAGGACAACGTCTTTTGCGGTCCGAGTTGTGTCTTTACCAATGTGACCACGCCGCGGGCACATTTCCCGGTGCATGGGGTGTATGCCAAGACAAAGATTTGCGAAGGAGCCTCGTTGGGAGCCAACTGCACCGTGGTATGTGGCCATACCGTTGGCAAAAGTGCGCTCATCGCTGCTGGGGCTGTGGTGACCAAGGATGTGAAGCCTTACGCCTTGATGGCCGGTGTTCCTGCCCGCCAAATCGGTTGGGTGTGCGAATGCGGTAAGCGCCTCGATGCCTCGCTTCAGTGTGACTGTGGTCGTAAATATAAAGAATCCGGAGGCCTTCTGTCTCCTGTCTTCTAACTTCTAACTTCTTAAAAAACATGCAATTTCGTGATCTAAAAAAACAATACACAGTTCTGAAAGAAGAAATGGACCAAGCCATCCTTGACGTGGTGGCTTCGAGTGCTTACGTCATGGGCCCCAAGATCAAGGAGATGGAGCTTGCCTTTGCCGATTATGTCGGCGTCAAGCACTGCATCGCCTGCAACAGCGGTACCGATGCCCTCTTATTGGCCTTGAAGGCTTGGGGTGTGAAGCCCGGTGACGCGGTTTTCGTGCCGTCCTTTACCTTCTTTGCCTCTGCTGAGGTGATTGCCATGCAAGGCGCCACCCCGGTGTTCGTTGATGTGGATCCCGTGACCTTCAACATCGATGTCAATGACTTGGATGCCAAGATCAAACGCGTCATCGATCGCGGAGTGTTGACCCCTAAGGTGGTCATCGCTGTTGACTTGTTCGGTCTCCCTGCCGACTTCGAAGCTGTTCGGAGGGTGGCCGACCGTTATCGTCTCTACGTCTTGGAGGACGCTGCCCAAGGTTTTGGAGGACGTATTGGTTCCGAAAATGCTTGTACCTTTGGCGACATCTCCACCACCTCGTTCTTCCCTGCCAAGCCAGTGGGATGCTATGGTGACGGTGGTGCGGTTTTCACCAACAACGACGAGTGGGCTGCTCTTATCGAGTCGTATCATATTCATGGTAAGGGTAGTGACCGTTACGACAACGTGCGTATCGGCATGAACTCGCGCCTCGACAGCCTTCAAGCTGCCATCCTGTTGGTCAAGCTCAAGGCCTTCAAGGACTTTGAGCTCGTCGATGTCAACACCGTGGCCAACCGCTATACCGAGAAACTGTCTGGTGTTGTCACAACACCCGTGGTGCCTGATGGATTTTATTCCAGTTGGGCGCAATATACCATTCAGCTTGCCGACAAGGAGACCCGTTATGCTCTTCAAGCGGCACTGAAAGAGAACGACATACCCACGGCCATCTATTATCCAATTCCGATGCACCGTCAGACCGCTTTCTGCGATCTCGATCTCTCCGATAACCAATGCCCGGTGTCCGATTTGTTGGCCGACCGTGTGTTGTCGTTGCCCATCCATCCCTATCTCACCGAAACAGATCAAGACAGGATCTGCGAGGTGATCCGTTCGTTTATGTCGTTATCACAGCCAAAAAAATAATTGTGGGTCTATTCAAAGGTCTTACATATCGCGAGAATTATGAGGAGGCCATCGCCTACCTCAGCAACGACGAGCCGAAGCATTCGCCGAAGTTCGACATGGTGTCGGCTCCAGTGGAGTTGCAGGAGCTGATCTCGAAGGCATATCTGCCTCGTAGTGAGGAGCGTTCGAAGTGGCTCAACGACTTCGCGGTCCGTTGCTGGGAGGTGCCTGATGGCGAGGCTGATGTTTTGTTGGCCGAAGACCACCTCAACGCCATCCGTTATGTGAACCGTTACCTGAGGAAGGCAAACGACAAACTCAAGCAGGGTGGCTTCTTGGTAGTGTCGTTCGACAGTGCGGCCAAACGCCGGGTGCAGTTCTTCAGCAAATACCCTAAACCTATTGCTAAGTTCCTCTATTTCTTCGACTTCCTATGGCATCGTGTTTGTCCCAAGATGGGGCTTACCCGCAGGCTTTACTATTTCTGCAACCGCAAGCAACGCAAGGTGTTCCCGAGGCCGGAGATATTGGGCCGTCTCTACTATTGTGGCTATGATGTGGTTGCCGAGCAGTACATCCATGACCGTTACTGTGTCATCGCCCAAAAGAAGCGTCCCCCGTGTCGCGATCCCCATACCTACGGACCCATCATCAAACTCCACCGTGTGGGCAAGGGCGGAGAGCTTTTCTGGGTGTATAAGTTCCGTACCATGTATGCCTATTCGGAGTATCTGCAGACCTACATCTACGAAAACAACAACCTTCAGGAGGGAGGCAAGTTCAAGGACGACTATCGTGTGACCGGTTGGGGTAAGGTGCTGCGCAAGCTTTGGATCGATGAATGGCCGATGTTCATCAATATGTTCAAGGGGCAGATGAAGCTCGTCGGTGTGCGCCCGTTGAGTAAACAGTACTTCGATCTTTATAGTCCTGAGATTCAGCAGCTTCGTATCCAGACCAAGCCGGGGATGTTGCCTCCGTTCTATGTCGATATGCCTGAGACCTTGGAGGAGATTCAGGAGAGCGAACGCCGTTATTGTGAGGCTTATTTGAAGCATCCTTTCCGCACCGACTGGAAGTATTTCTGGAAGATTGTCGGCAATATCGTGTTCCACCATAAAAGGTCGAAATAATTTCCATTTTTTTCTTGCTGCGTATATTATTTTTTTTTAATTTCGCAGGAATTTTATAGTAATACTTAGTCAATGTGATTGACTAAATGTTGGATTATTGCTACGGACTCTCGTAACTTGCGTTGTTTCAACAAGATGCAAGGAAAACGTGGGAGTCACGTGGCGAAGCTGTGTAAACAAGTTACCAAGATGAGTCATACTACAGAAGAGCAGTGGACCACGGTCATCAAGCCTCGGAACAAGCTTCTCGAGGTCAATTTGAGGGAACTTTGGGACTATCGTGACCTGATTTCCCTGTTTGTCAAACGCAATATCATCACCCAATACAAGCAAACCATTTTAGGTCCGCTATGGTTTGTGGTTCAGCCTGCCTTGACGGTGATCATGTACATGATCGTGTTCGGAGGCATTGCTGGCATCCCTACGGATGGTGTGCCTAGGCCGTTGTTTTATTTGGCGGGTACCTGCATGTGGAATTATTTCTCCGAGTGTTTGACGAAGACCTCCAACACCTTTGTGACCAACTCGAGCATCTTTGGGAAGGTTTATTTCCCGAGGTTGTCGATGCCCATTGCCGACGTGTTGTCGAATCTGTTGCGTTTCGGCATCCAATTTGGATTCTTTATCCTCATCTATGTCATCTATGCGATCATCGGTGATTCGGGGGCGCATTTGAATTGGTTTGCCTTGTTGTTCCCGTTGTTGGTAATCATGATGGCTGGGTTGGCTTTAGGTTTTGGTATTTTGATTTCTTCCATGACCACCAAATACCGCGACTTGCAGGTGTTGTTCTCGTTCATCGTGCAGTTGTGGATGTACGCCACGCCTATTGTGTATCCTTTGTCGCAGACCAAGAGCATGTTCTGGATGGGCATTCCGGTCCACAAGCTGATGTGTCTGAATCCCGTGACGCCAGTCATCGAGACCTTCAAGTACGGTTTCTTGGGTGCGGGTGAGTTTGTGGGATGGCGTTGGTTGATTTACAGTTTCGTCTTCATGTGGGTGTTGCTTGGTTTGGGCGTTGTGGTATTCAACAAGGTCCAGAAGAGTTTCATGGATACGGTTTAGTTTGAGAAGACAGAAGTAAGAAGAAAGAATTTGTAACGGCGGTTACAGTAACGGTGGTTACAAAAATAATAGAACAAAAATGAGGTTCTACGATAGGGAAAAAGAATTAGCGGCATTAAGAAAGTATGAAAAGCTGTCGTCCAGTCATGCACAGTTTATCGTGATGACAGGAAGACGACGGATCGGTAAAACCACGTTGATTAAGCGGGCTTTTACGGAAATACCCTTTCTGTATTTCTTTGTAGGAAAGAAGAGCGAAGCCTTGTTATGTGAGGAACTGAGCGGGGTTGTCCGTGAGACCTTGAACGAGGATGTGGGCGACTTCACTTCCTTCAAAAGATTGTTTGCGGTAATCATGGGGCTGTCGAAGAGAATCAATTTTACGTTGGTTTTGGATGAGTTTCAAAATTTCAAATACGCCAATGAGTCGATTTTTTCCGATATACAGGATGTATGGGATGACAACAAGGCTGCCAGCAAGATCAACTTGGTGGCTTGTGGATCGATTTACTCGAAGATGAAGAAGATCTTTGAAGATAAGGATGAACCGCTTTATGGTCGTGCCACGGCTCGCTTCAAGATTAAGGCTTTTTCAATCACAACATTGAAGACCATATTAAACGACTTCAACCCGGCCTATTCTCCCGATGATTTGTTGACATTGTATTCGTTAACTGGTGGGGTGGCTAAATATCTGGAATTGTTAATGGAGCAAAATGCCTTAGACAAAGATGCGATGATAGAGGATGTGGTTTCCATGGGTTCTTACTTTATTGATGAGGGTCGCGAAATGCTAGCTGATGAGTTTGGTAAGGATTATGGCAACTATTTTTCAGTTCTTGCTGCGCTTGCCAGTGGCTATACTACAAGGGGCGAAATTACCAGTTATGTTGGATTCGATGCAGGTGGTTATCTAGACAGGTTGGAAAATGACTATGGTATTATCGCTAAGAGGCGACCCTATATGATGGGGGATCAGGGGAAACACGTCAGGTTTGAGATCGCTGATAATTTCCTTGTTTTCTGGTTCCGTTTCATTTATAAGTACTGGAGTGCGGTTGAGATTGGGAACATGGATTACCTTCAGGGAAAGATCCAGGCCGACTATGAGACGTTCTCTGGCTTTATGTTGGAGCGTTATTATCGTCAGAAGTATGCTGAAAGTGGTGTTTTCAGTGTTGTTTCCAACTATTGGGAGTCGGGTAGAGGTGGCAAACCTGGTGAAGACAAGGAGATAGATTTGATCGCCGTGGATTCAGAGAAGAAGCAATTGGTTATTGGTGAGGTGAAGCGCAATCCCGACAAGATTAGCATTCCGAGGTTGGAGGAAAAAGCAGTAAAAGTGATAGCTCACCACAAACAATGGGACGCAAAGTTTGTAGGGTTGTCGCTTAATGACATGTAACTAACAGTGATTAATTATGTCAACAGCAATAGAATTTAACAATATCAGCAAGCAATACCGTTTGGGTTTGGTTTCTACCAAGACGTTGAGCCACGACTTGAACCGTTGGTGGCAGACGGCGGTGTTGCACAAAGAGGACCCATATCTTAAGATCGGCTCGGTGAACGACCGTTCCAGTGCTGCCGATAGCGAATATGTTTGGGCCTTGAAGGACATCAACTTCAAGGTGGAGCAAGGTGATGTGGTGGGCATTATCGGTAAAAATGGTGCTGGAAAGAGCACTTTGTTGAAGCTGCTTTCAAGGGTTACTGGGCCGACTACGGGTACTATCAAAGCTCGTGGTAGGATTGGGTCATTGCTTGAAGTTGGCACAGGCTTTCATCAAGAAATGACAGGTCGTGAAAACATTTACATGAATGGGGCTATCTTAGGTATGACCAAACCTGAGATCACTCGGAAGCTGGATGAGATTGTTGCTTTTTCTGGTTGTGAGCGCTACATCGACACGCCAGTGAAGCGTTATTCCAGTGGTATGATGGTGCGTCTTGGTTTCGCAGTTGCTGCCCATCTTGATCCTGAGATTCTTGTTGTTGACGAAGTTCTAGCCGTTGGTGACGCGGAGTTCCAAAAGAAGGCTATTGGCAAGATGCAGGATGTGAGCAGAGGAGAGGGGAGGACGGTGCTTTTTGTGAGTCATAACATGGCCAGTGTTCAACGGCTATGTCATCATGGCGTGTTGTTGGCTAATGGCATGGTTGATTATATTGGAGACATTGCTGACACGATTCATAAGTATTTGTCAACGCAGATTATCCAATCTGAATACACCAATCAGAATCCGAAGCAAACCGACAAACTGAATCTGCTTTGGGCAAAGGTGTCGCCTTCAAATGGAGAGGCTTTCTATAATGACAGTGCAATAGACGTGTGTTTTAGGGTTCGGATTAACGAAAACATTGGTTCTTTAGTCATTGGTTTTAATATTTACAGCAGTTTTCAGCATCCATTGGCAAGAGCTGATTACAACGATGTTGATGGTCGGGCAAGTTTGGAAAAGGGTGAGTATGAGTTCCATTTTCAGATTCCTGCCCATACTTTGAGTGAAGGTGATTATACCATTGTTATGGATGTTGCTGAGCGGAATGTTAAAAACTATGCAGGAGAAGACACCGTCCTTTCTTTTAGAGTTGATCTTAGAGAAGATTCCCATATCAATGCATTCTCTGAAAACGTGGATTTCAAGAGTAGTATTGTAAGGGGATTGTGGCTTGTTGACTATAACAAGGTTCATTAATATGGCAAGCTATAAGATATTTGTTATTGTGGTCACTTTTAAAGGGATGCAATGGTATGATAGATGCTTCACTTCATTGCGAGAATCCACAATACCAGTACAGACCATTGTTGTGGACAATGCCTCTAACGATGGTACAGTAGAGTATATCCGAGAGCATTTTCCTGAAATTCATTTGATTGAATCGAAGGAGAATTTGGGCTTTGGAAAAGGTAATAATTTGGGTTTGAGGTATGCATACGAGAATGGTTGCGATTATGTTTTCTTGATGAATCAGGATACGTGGTTGGATGGTGCAGATGTTGTCGAGAAACTGGTGATGCTATCACAAAGGTATCCTGATTACGGTATTGTTAGCCCCATGCATATTTCGCCAGATAGGCAGTCTTTAAATATGATGCTGGAACTTGGCAGTTCTGTTTACACTGAGAGAATTCTTAGTGACTTGTATTGTGGGACAGTGAAAGAAATATACCAAACGAATTATGTTAACGCAGCTGCTTGGCTGTTGCCTCGAAAAACGCTGTCTGTTTTAGGCGGTTTTGATCCTTTGATATTTCATTACGGAGAGGATGATGATTATTTGAATAGGGCTCGCTATCACGGAATCAAAGTGGGAATAAGCCTTGATCAGCGAATAGTTCATGACCATAAGACGGGAGTTTATAAGGATTGGAGCGAGAAACTATCTAGGAAGTCGGATCTTGATGATTTGGAAGTGTTTCTTGACCTGAATACCCCATTTGATTATCATGCTTTGAGAAGGTGCTGGTTTCTCCGGTATTTAAAAAGCGTCATTAAAGGCAATGCGGAAACAAGAAATCTGGCAGCATATAAAATGAAGTATTTAAGAAAAATGAGAGTTCCCATTGAAAACAGCCGCAAAACGAATATGATAAAACAACCTAATTGGATTCAATAGAGGACTGTTCAAGGAGAGAATGTCAATACAGATCAAAACTTTATAATGGAGATGAAAGAATTCAGTACCCCAATCCTCTTGATCACCTTCAACCGTCCTCAAAACACACGGCGAGCTTTGGAAGTAATCATGGCCATTCAACCTCATGATTTGTACGTGTTCCAGGATGGACCTCGTGAAGGTAACGAATCCGACGTTGCCAAATGCGCTGAAGTACGGCAAGTGATAGAAGAGTTGACTGAAGGGAAACAGGAAGGGATTCACAAGAATTACCGTGAAACGAATTTGGGTTGTGGTCATGGACCATTTGAGGCGATGACATGGCTTTTTCATAACGAAGAGAAAGGGATTATTATTGAGGATGACATTAATCCTCATCCTTTGTTTTTCCCCTATATGGATGATCTTTTGGAACGGTATAAGGACAATGATAGAATTGGGATAGTCACTGGGCATAACTATGAAAGGCATTATTCTCATAATAATTCTTATTATTTTACTCACGAAACAGTCGGCACATGGGGGTGGGGTACTTGGAGAAGAGTGTGGGAGGGCTTTGATTTTGACATTCCATACAATTATGAAGAATTGAATAGCGCATTTAAGTATTTTGGGATACCAAGGCTGTGCAGACAGAGGTTTTGTAATCAGTTTAATGGATGGTTATCAGGGTCCCGCCAGGATTTTTGGGATTATCAGTTTGTTTATTATTTAACGGTTAATCGTTATATTAATATACGCCCAAATTCTTGTTTGACCTCTAATGAGGGAGGTGGTCCAGATGCCACCCATACATTTGAAACTAATGGGAATTTTGGAATGTCAGTTAACACCCCGTTGTTTGAGAATCTTCGGCACCCCTCTTCAGTTAGAATTGATCCCTCCGTTAAATGGCGGATGTTTAAGAAGGAAGTGCACCTTATGCTTAAAAAATGCTGCTGAGCAAGTATGGAACTTGGTGAAATGACTGTGACTTCTCCACTTCTGTCGGTTTGCATCAGAACCTATAATCAAGAGAGGTTTGTTGCCAAAGCCCTTGATGGCGTACTTATGCAAAAGACTTCTTTTCCCTTTGAAATCATTGTTAGTGATGATTGTTCCATTGATGGAACTCGAGATATTCTTTTGAAGTATCAGCGGCTTTTTGCGGACAAAATCAGGTTAATTCTTGGTGAACAAAATGTAGGCGGACCCAGGAACCTTCGTCGTGTGATAGAGGCAAGCACAGCCAAATACATTACTTGTCTTGATGGTGACGATTATTATACTGACAAATATAAACTTCAAAAGCAAATAGATTTTCTTGAGGAAAACGAAAGATATGCTGCTTGTTTCCACAATGTGGTGGTTCTAAATGAAAAAACAGGAACGAAATCGCTGTTTCTTCCTCTTAACTTTCCTGAAGAAGTCAATGCGAAAGATGTGATTTCCAAAAGATGGTTTTTGCCTATCCACTCTATTGTGATGCGCAGTAAGTTTATTGCTTTCCCAGAATGGTACGAGGAGGTGATGAATGACGATTATGTGGTTGATCTTTCCGTGGCTTTGCATGGCCCATTCTATTATATGAGTGATGTGATGGCCGTATATAGGCGTCATGATGCTAACACCTCAATTCAGTATGCAAATCAGTTGCTTATTAACAAACAGCTGTATATGATATTGGATGGGTTTGCTAAAATCTATCCTCAAGAATACAGATCTGTTTTTGAGGATAAAAAGGAGTATTACAAGCGTGAAATTGATTTTTGGGAGAAGGAAATGAAACACCCAATTCGCAAGTGGTTCCGACCTAAAACATACAAACGCTTAGTCAAAAAACGGTTGAGAAAATTTTGCAAATAAGTAATTATTAAAAAATATTGTTATGACGAATTTGATAGGGAAATGGGTCGTTGCAGAGACCATGCAATTCAACGACGAAACATGTAAAATGGAATGGGTCAGCGTAGAACAGATTCTAGCTAAAGACGATCTGGACAAGGATATGGTCATGTTGCTCAAAACCATGGTGGTTTTCCAAGAGGATGGGACGATTGGCTTTTTCTGCCCCATTCCAGAAGGTGTTAGTCAAGAGGAAATAGATGCGGCTATTGCTGCTGGACAGTTGAAGCTGAAAGACGGCATGATGGTGATGGATCAGAAACATTGGAAAGAAGAGAAAGGAAAGATCATGACGGACACAGGCGCGGAAGGGGAAGTGCTTGGCGAAAAGGTAGGTCCTTGGGAAGAACTCAAGGTGGTCGATGGCGATTTGGTGGAGATGATGATGTATCGGCTGAAGAAAGCATAACTAATATATAAAGCAATCATGCGGCTCACAGTTATTACCATCAATCGGAATAATGCTTTGGGTCTTGAAAAGACTTTGCAAAGCGTTGCTTCTCAAACATTTCAGGAGTTTGAGTATGTTGTTGTTGATGGTAATTCAACAGATGGTAGCGTTGAAGTTATTAAGAAGTATGAATCTCAGTTTGCCCATTTGAAATGGGTTTCTGAGCCAGACACTGGCATTTATAATGCTATGAACAAAGGTGTCAGAATGGCGACGGGTGAGTATGTGCAAATACTTAATTCTGCGGATTGTCTTGCTGCTCCTGATGTAATGGAACGAATGCTTGCTGCACTTAGGATCACAGGAAATCCGTCTATCCTTTACGGAAATATGATCAAATGTTACCCTGATGGGAGAAGGATGATTGACAAATGCTTTGCAGGACAAGAGATCACCATGTTGGGAATGTACACGGGTACACTGAACCACGATCCGGTGTATATCCACCGTGACCTGTTCGAAAAATACGGATATTATGACGAGAGTTTAAAAATATGCTCAGACTGGAAATGGTTTCTGCAAGCTATTGTTCTAGGTGATGAAAAGCCCCAGTACGTTGATATGGATGTCACTTTGTTTGACATGACAGGAATCAGCGAGAATGCAAAGTGGAAAGAACGTATTCGCAAGGAGAGGCAGGAGGTGCTTGAAAACTCGTTTCCTGCTCCTTGTTTGAGAGATTATGAACGCTATTCGTGCGACATTTATATGATGCGCCGCATCCATCGGCATCCATGGGTGTTTAAGATGGTTCATTTTGTTGAGCGATGCTTGTTCAAGATGGAAAAAAGAAAGAATAGAAAGAAGAGGCTGCAATTATGGGGCTGAAACTGAGTGTCATAGTTCCTATCTATAACGTGGAGCAATATCTTCCCAAATGTGTGGAGAGTTTGCTTGATCAGGATTTGTCACGCGAAGAATATGAGATCATCCTCGTGGATGACGGCTCTCCCGACCGATGTGGTGAAATCTGTGATGCGTATGCCGCACGTTGCTTCCATATTAAAGTGATTCATCGTGAAAACGGTGGTATTAGTGCAGCTCGTAATGCTGGCATTGAGGAAGCGCAGGGCAAATACATTCAATTCGTGGATTCAGATGATTTTTTAGAATCCAATGTCTTGAAGATCTTGGTGGAGAAAATGGAACATAACCAGTTGGATGTCTTGCGATTCAATTATCAAAACGTAAATGATCGTTACGAGATTTTTGAGCCCAATAAAGTAAGTAAACCCTTTGTTGACTATCGAGACGAAGTTTGTGATGGATTGACTTTTTTGACTGAACGATTGGGCTATGCCTGCTATGCTTGCCAGTTCATTATTCGACGGGAGTTATTAGATGGTTGTCGTTTTAAAGAGGGTGTTTGTTTTGAAGATACGGAATGGACCCCACGGCTTTTGGTTCGGGCTGCTCGGGTAACTTCAACAGATTTGATGGCATATAATTATCTGATGCGCTTCGGCTCAGTTAGCCGTAATAAAGATGAAGTTAAGAAGAAGAAGGTGATCAATGACAAACTATCTTTGATAGATGCCTTGAAGCAGCAAATGAGTGTTGTCAAGGACAAGAGATGGTTTGAAGGAATGATTGCACAAACGGTTCTTTCAATTGTGAGTGATGTCGCCAATTCTTTCTGTGCCGAGAGATCCGCATATTTTCAAATATTAAAACAAAAAAACGTTTTCCCCCTGTCGTCTTTTCATGCAACACCATCGGCTAAAAAGAAGATTAGGTTGGCAAATGTATCTTTGAGTTTGCTGTGTTTTCTTTTACATGTCAAATGAAAACAGTATTGTTAGTTTTTGGCACTCGTCCTGAAGCCATTAAAATGGCGCCGCTAGTGCATGAATTCAAAAAACATCCCGATCAGTTTAAAACATTGGTATGTGTGACTGGTCAACACCGGGAAATGTTGGATCAGGTGCTGGATTTGTTCCAAATCGTCCCTGATGTGGATCTGAATATCATGAAAAGCGGTCAGGATCTGTATGATGTAACAAGTCGTGTGTTGGTGGGTATGCGGGACGTTCTCAAAGAAATAAGACCAGATGTGGTGCTGGTGCATGGTGACACGACGACTTCCATGGCTGCTGCTTTAGCGGCTTTTTATCAACAGATACCTGTAGGGCACGTGGAAGCCGGTCTTCGCACGGGTGATATTTATAGTCCTTGGCCAGAAGAGATGAACCGCCTAATGACGGGAAGAATCGCCACCTATCATTTTGCGCCCACACCGCTGTCAAAGCAAAATCTGCTGAAAGAAAATGTGAACGCCGAGCATATTATCGTGACTGGTAACACGGTAATCGATGCGTTGCATTGGGTGGTCAATAAGATTCATTCGGAACAAGGATTGCAAAACACTTTGCATCAAAGTATCATGAATAGTGGTTACGACACTGACAGGTTGGCGAAAGGTAAAAGGTTAGTGCTGATAACTGGTCATCGTCGAGAGAATTTTGGCGAAGGCTTCTTGAACATTTGCCATGCGATCAAATCGTTATCACAACGGTTTCCAGAAGTGGATTTTGTATATCCGGTGCACCTGAATCCTAATGTAAGGAAACCTGTCATGGAGATTTTAGGCAATGGCGCAGATAATGTGTTTTTGATAGATCCTTTGCAGTATCTCCCGTTTGTGTATCTGATGGAACAATCCTATTTAATTCTGACGGATAGCGGAGGGATTCAGGAGGAAGCTCCTGGTCTCGGCAAACCGGTGCTGGTTATGCGTAATACTACAGAACGTCCCGAAGCGGTAGATGCGGGAACCGTGCTGTTGGTTGGTGCTGATCGTGAGAGAATCGAAAGGGGAGTATCGCAATTACTGGATGACGTCGTTCTTTATAAAAAAATGAGCGAAGCGGTTAATCCGTATGGTGACGGATTGGCCTGTAAACGTATAATAAACTATTTGGTTTCTGTATGATTCCTAGAATAATTCATTATTGTTGGTTCGGACGTGGCGAAATGCCGCAGATGGCTAAAGATTGTATTGCAAGTTGGCATAAATATATGCCAGATTGGGAATACAAACTTTGGAACGAAGATAATTTTGATGTTCAATCCGTGCTATATGTGAAAGAGGCATACGAATCCCGAAAATTTGCATTTGTGACAGATTATGTGCGTTTGTATGCGCTGCAAACCGAGGGAGGTGTGTATATGGATACCGATGTAGAAGTGTTGAAGCCGTTGGATGATTTGATGCATCACGCAGCTTTTACTGGCTATGAAGGGACAAAGGCCATGTATCCTGTGACAGGGATAATGGCAAGTGAGGCTAATGGACTTTGGGTGACGGAACAGATTCATGCTTATGATGATGCTCATTTTCTGAAACCTGACGGTGGTTTAGACCTAACTACCAATTGTCAGCGGATTTATCGAATAATGTTGGATAATGGGTTTTTGCCTAATGGTGGGAAAATGCATCAGTATAAGGATTTGACAATTTATCCAGTGGATTATTTTTGTCCTAGACAGAGTACTGGGGAGTTTTTATTGACTGCAAACACATACTGTGATCACCATTTTATGGGTTCTTGGTCGGGAAAGAAAGGTGGCGATACAACCCTTGCAAAGATCATTGGTGCAAAAAACATGACTCGGCTAATAAAACTAAAAAGAAAGTTGTTCGGATGAGCGGAATAATCTATAAGGTTCTGCGATATAGTGGTGTGGCGTGGTTGTGGCGTGAAACCCTACAGAGAAAGAGAGTGACATTCTTGTTGTTTCATGACATTGCAGCAGAAGATGCCGAAAGGAACTTTAGCTATTTGAAAAGGCATTACAATCCTATAAGTCTAAAGGATTATGTAAATGCTGTTCATAACCAAACGAAACTCCCTAAGAAAGCTGTTGTGATTACTTTTGACGATGGTCATCTAAGTAATTATAGGCTTCTGCAAATCATAAAGGATTTGGATATTCCTGTGACTGTTTTCCTGTGCTCCTCCATTGTTGGAACTCAACGGCATTTTTGGTTCAGACACATTGAAGCGGTAAAGTATGGAGTGGAATCACTCAAACAGCTAAGCAATGATGAACGATTGCAAAAGATGATGATAATGGGGTTTGCCCAAGATAAAGAATATAACGATAGGCAGGCTTTAAGTTGTGAGGAAATTGAAGCAATGAAGCGAGAAGTGGATTTTCAATCCCATACTTGTTTTCATCCTATTCTTCCGCAATGCGATGACGCTACTGCACGAGATGAAATTGTTATTTCTAAACAACAGCTTGAGGCTTTCTTTAGATTGGATGTCTTCGCCTTGTCATACCCCAATGGTGATTATTCCGATCGTGAAATTAAACTGGCAAGGGAGGCGGGTTATCAATGTGGAATCACGGTTGATTCGGGATATAATGATCTCCATTCTGACTTGTTTCGATTAAAAAGATTCTCTGTGAACGATGCCAAATCTAATACCGAATTGATGGTTAAGGCCAGCGGAATTTATGCCCTCATAAAGCACAAGTTGCATAAGCCTTCTTACGGCTATAAACCATCTTTATCATGAGAATAGTTGTCCTTTGTGGTTCTGGATTGGATGGGTTTCAACAACAGGTGTTGAGGCCAATCGTTGCGGATCCTGCATTTGAGATTGTTGGAGCGTTGGTTGATGCTCGCCCCAAACCATCGTTAAAAAAACGTTTTATCAAAAACCTTAAACGTGGTCGTGGTGGGTATATGTTGATTATGTTTTTTAGGAGCAGACGGCAAAAAAATGGCGGCTCTTCCATGGCATCGAAAGAGTATTTTGATAGAATCGGTGTGCCTTGTTTGACAACTCTGGAACCCTATAGTGAATCAACCGTCAAGGAGTTAAAAATTCGACAACCTGATGTGATGGTGATGCTTGGAGGTTTTGGAATCGTTAAAGAACCGTTGCTATCTTTGGCACCTCAAGGCATATTATCCTATCATCATGGAAATATGCGTAAATATCGGGGACAACCTGTGGGCTTTTGGGAACTCTATAATGGTGAAAGCGAAATGGGAGTAACGGTTCAAAGGCTTGCTTCAGGTATTGACAAAGGAACTCCAATTGTGGAAAGGGTTGTTCCAATCAATAAAAGCGATGATGTGAAAAGTTTGTGTGCGAAAGCCTTGTCGGATAGTACTAACATGATGCACGAGGCACTTCAGTTGTTAAAGGATCCTTCTTTTAGCCCGTGTGTAATTCATCAATTCGGTCCTGTTTATACCTTACCTAACTTAAGACAGTATTTAAGGCTACAACTCAAATTGCTTTTTAGAAAATGATTACGTGTTTCCCAAAAACAATAGCCAACAGGGGGTTGACTTTATACCTCATTAGTTTGTTGTTAGTTAGCGTTGTTTTTTTTAATTACGCAATGGGAGTGGTGTGGATCGTTTTGGGTTTGTTGGAAGTTTCCTTGTTTTTTTTGTTATCTAATAGTCTTTCGTTGAAATGGAGCGCTTTGACAGCCAAACAATACCTAAAGATTGTTTTTTGGATTGCATTTGCGTTGCGTGTGGCATGGGTGATCTTCTCGTATTATTTCTATTTGTTTCAGACGGGACAGCCTTTTGAGTATGGAGCCGCGGATTCGATAGGTTATCATGATGAAGCTGTTTGGTTAGCAGGGGAACCGTGGAAAAACGTCTTTGATTATTTATTTTTTTCAAGAGGTAGTTATTCTGATTCGGGTTATCCGCTCTATTTGACTTTTTTGTATAAGATTGTTGGCCCTAATATTATTATCACTCGTTTCCTGAAAGCGATATGGAGTTCATGGATGTGTGTGCTGATTTATAAGCTGGCCTCTCGGAATATGGAAGAAAAGGCGGCGCGTATGGCAGGGATTTTTGCAGTGTTAATGCCTAATCTGATAGTGTATTGTGGTTTGCACATGAAAGAGACAGAGATGTTGTTGCTTATCGTTGCTTTTTTGGAAAGGGCGGATTATGTGATGAAGAGCAAGAAATATAACGTTGTCAATATTGCATTACCAATTGTTTTGGCGTTTAGCCTTTTCTTGTTTAGGACTGTTTTGGGCGCGGTGGCTTTGTTCTCTTTTGTGACAGCGTTGTTGTTTGCGCCGAACAAAGTGGTGAAAAAAGGTCGAAAAGTAATGATCGCATTTTGGGTAATACTTGCCGTGGGCGTTTTGGCGGGGGGAGCCATTGTGAATGAGGTTGAGGAGTTGTGGCTGAATAGAAATACCAACCAGGAAACAAAGCGAATGGAGCAAACTTCTCGTGGTAATCAATGGGCTAAATATGCAACAGGAACGGTGATGGCTCCTATGGTGTTTGTACTTCCTTTTTCAACAATGGTGGATACAGGCCAAGAAAACCAAATGGTGTTGCATGGGGGCAATTATGTCCGTAACTTCATGGGTGTCTTTGTGTTGATAGCATTGTTCAGCGCATTGTTTGTGAAAAAGAATTGGAGGGATTTTGCATTGATAGGATCTTTTGTCATAGGTTATTTGATCGTTATCTCATTAAGTGGTTTTGCCAATTCAGAACGTTTTTTGCTTCCGGGATTGCCTTGCCTGGTGATTATATGGGCATACGGTATTTCAATATTGAATGCCAAGAGTTTCAAGTTTGTGAAGTATTGGTTTGTCATTGTCCCTATTATGGAAATTGGTTGGGCATACTTTAAGATTGGCAGTAGAGGTTTCTTTTGATGGTTATGAAAAGCGTATTGTTTGTATGTAATTATAAACCGGGGGTTGGAGGCATCTCGGGACAGGTGGAAATCTTGCATAATAAACTTAGGGAAGAAGGCTGCATTGCTGAAATCTTCAGTACCAATGCCTCTGTTTGGAGGCGATTGTTGATGATGCCTAAATTGCACAAGAAAGCTAGTGGTTTTGATGTGATACATATCCATTGTTGCTCTGGTTTTGGGGGGTTCCTCCCTGCTATGATGGGAGTCGGAGTTGGGAAAAAGCTTGGGAAACGTGTAATCCTCACATATCATGGCGGTGGGGGTGAAACGTTTTTTGACCGTCATCCAAAGTTGGTCCGTTCTTATTTGAAGCGTACGGATGCCAACATCGTTTTGTCGGGTTTCCTTGCTCGTGTTTTCGAGAAACATCAATTGCCTTATTCGATAATTCCCAATATCATCGAGTTGGATGAATCGCATTTCCACCAAAGAGATTCAATAAGACCGGTTTTCATCTGTACACGAACCCATGAGGAGCTGTACAATATTCCATGTATTCTTAGAGCTTTTCAAAGGGTTCAGGAAGGTGTGCCAGAAGCATCGCTGATTTTGGTAGGCGATGGTCCGCAACACGAAAGCCTTGTTCAGCAGGTTAAGGCAATGGACTTGAAAAACGTTGTCTTTACAGGTCGAGTTCAAAATAAACAGATTTATGATTATCTTGGCCAAGCTGATGTCATGCTTTCATCTCCGACAATTGATAACATGCCGGTTTCTCTGATTGAAGCCATGAATGCCGGTTTGTTGGTGATCTCATCACGCGTTGGTGGGGTGCCTTTTATGATTGAGGACGGTGATAATGGTTTGCTATTTGAAAGCAACAATGATAAAGAGTTGGCTGAGAAGATGAAATGGGTGTTGAATCATCCCAGTGAGGCTGTGGAAATCATTAAAAAAGCGTCTTTGGATGTAAAAAAATACTCATGGAATCGTGTCCGTGACAAATTATTAGCAATCTATCAATAACTAAAGAATATATGGGTTTATATAACATCATTGATAGGCATTTCTTGTTGCCGGTAGGGGATTTGATTTATGGTAGTGAGATAGCTCGCCAATGGAAAGCCTTGCGTCAAGCTGAGTATCTGCCCTATCAACAGATATTGGATATACAAAATGAAAAACTAAGAAAGCTGGTTAAACATGCATACGATAGTGTGCCCTATTATCATAAACTGTTTGATAATTTAGGCCTGCGCCCAGAGGATATTCAGGAGAAAGAGGATTTAATAAAAATTCCTGTTTTGACTAAACAAATCATCCGTGACAACTATGATGATATGTTTAGTTCTACGATTGATCCTAAAAGGTTCCGAAAGTCGTCGTCAGGAGGCAGTACTGGTACTCCTCTGCAGTTTTGCACGGACAATCACGAGTGGAGTATGCAGCGTGCTTCAACGTTGCGTGCTTGGGAATCATACGGGTTGAATTTGGGAGATAGAATCTTTTCTTTTGGCGGTAATTCAATCGCGAGAAAGAAAAAAGCTTTCTCCATGAAGGATATCTATGATCGAGTGATCATGAGAAACTTTAAGTTCAATAGTTCTGAAGTGGATAAGGATAGTTTAAAGAGCCATTTGGAGAGTTTTAAAAGAATTCGTCCTGTTGCTGTTCGTGGATATGGATCTTCTTTGGTGATTTTTGCGAGATATCTTAAAGAAGTAGGATATAAGCCTCAGGGAATTAAGGTCGTTTTAACCACTGGTGAAGTGCTGATGACGAATTACCGCAAAGAGTTGGAGGAGGTTTTTAATGCCCCAGTGTTTGACGCATACGGTGCTGGAGATGGAGGCATTGTCTCTCATGAGTGCAACTGCCATACTGGATTGCATATTACAGAGGAGCTGTGTGTGATTGAGATTACGGATAAGGCAGGAAACGTTCTTCCTGATGGAGAAGTGGGTTTTGTTACTACAACTGATTTGGAGAATTATGCGTTCCCGTTCATTCGGTACCATGTCGGTGACATGTCATACATCAAAAAGGAACCTTGTTCCTGTGGCCGCCACACCAGACAATTTGGTGAGGTGATGGGTCGTGCGGGTAGATTGCTTTATAATAAACAAGGTGTTCCTATTTCACCTACCATGTTGCCTATGATGTTATATCCCCATCTCGATTATCATTGTTTGGAATACCAGAAAGAGTATAACAAGATAGACCGTTTTCAGATCCGTCAAGATAGCAATGGGGACATTCAAATTCTCCTAAAAATGAAAGAAGGAGTGAATGACACAGCCTATAGGGAGGAAATTGTTGAGAACTACAAGCGGCATTTTGTGGGTTCAGAAGTCGTTTTGAGAATTGTGGACGATATTCCTTTACTGCCTTCCGGGAAAGAGGACTATTGCGTATCGGAATACAATTATAAATCATGAATTCTAAGTATTACCCTTTAATAAAAATTGCCCGACAAGCTGCCTTGATGAAAAGGCGTTTCACTTTGCCTTTCAAGCTAATGAGGTCGGGATTCGCAAAATCGGAATCATATTATCCTGATCTTCCGCATAAAAGCCGCATTAGGATTTTGGGAGAATTGTTGGGACATATTTTTAAATACGGTAGTATTGAATGGCATTATTTTTCTTATGGTTTTGATGTAAAGGGTTTTCGGGATAAAAATGAATATCTTGACGATAACGTGTTTTTATGGAAGGCTGGCATCTTGAACACAGTGCTTCCTGAAAGAGATAATTCATGTATTCTAAGAGATAAACGTTTGTTTTCTGATTTTTTGTCAATATGGGGTTTTGATTCCCCAAAAATAATTGGCGTACTTAACGGGTTGAATCCTGAGAAAGAGCTCTTGAATCGATTGGTATCTGGTAAAGGAGATTATTTTTTGAAACCCTTGGATGGAGAATGCGGAAGAGGTATCTTTGAGGTCGGTATCTCGGATAATGCGTGTTTTGTAAATGGTGTGAGAACAGAATGGAATGATTTGACCGATGCCGTTTTGGCAAATATTCAAGGCGGTGAGTATCTAGTTCAGGAAAGAGTGCGGCAACATTCTGTTTTGGATTCGATTTACGATAAATCCATCAATACAGTCCGATTGGTGACTGTTTATGATAAAAGGGACGGTGAAATCGTGCCACTTTCTGCGGTGTTACGAATAGGAGCAAAGGGGAATGTCGTTGACAATTGGGCTGCTGGGGGACTCGCTGTCGGAATTGAAATGAACGAGGGGGTCCTTAAGGAATATGGGTTTTATAAGTATGGGAAGGGGACGAAGACTATGACTCATCCTGATTCAGGAGCAGCATTTAAAGGGATTGCAATTCCTTATTGGAATGTGTTGGTAAAGAAAGCATTGGATTTGCACCGCCATTTGCTTCCATTGGCGATTATAGGTTGGGACATTGCGATTACTCCAATGGGTCCTTTATTTATTGAAGGAAATGATAATATGGAGATTTCTATCAACCAAGAAGCTGATAGGGGGTTAAGAAAAGAATTGGAGAAATTATTGAATTAATTTCTATGAGAAGAAAACTTAAACTCATATTTCATACTATATGCAATTGGTTTAACATCGTGCGATTGTCTCGTATGAAATACGCAAAAAAGAGTTATAATAATAAGTTGTCAGTTGTAGGGGAGGTGTCTTTGAATCAGGACATAAAACGTAATATTTCATCGTATTGGAAGGGAATAAAAGCAAACTCAAGATTTATTGCCTTATATAACAAAACCAATGATGCCGTACCATTTGATGTTAGATTTGTTTCTGATGATTTGTTTTACTGTTATATCGATCCATATTATAACAATGCAAAGGCTGCTAAATGGATGGATGATAAAAACTTATATGATTTGTTTTTTAAGGAAGTTCGCCAGCCTTTGGTGATTGCTAGAAAGATAAATGGTTATCTTTTAAATAAAAATTATGAAACAACAAACGTAGAGGCAGTTGTAAACCAATGCAGGTCGTTTGGTGAAGTGATTGTCAAAAAATCTATTGAATCTGAAGGTGGACATGGTGTTAGAATAATAGATGCGGTTGCAGATGTGGATGAATTGTGTAGAGAAATCCAAAACAATGATGATTTTGTAATTCAAGAGATTATTAAACAGCATCCTATTTTGGCTACACTTCATCAAAGTTCGATTAATACTATTAGAATCATTTCTTTAATACATAAAGGTGCAATCCTTATACTATCAACTGTTGTAAGAATGGGGAGAGGAGGCAGTCGTATTGATAATGCCTCATCTGGCGGTATATTTTGTGGCGTTGATGAATCAGGAAAGCTGAGGAAATACGCTTATGATGTTGATGGGAACAAGTGGGACAGGCATCCTTCAGGTGTGGTGTTTGAGGGCTGTGTGATTCCCGGCCTTGAGAAATGTAAAGCCATCATCGAAAGAAATGCCATGAGAATAGCCAGGGTATGTAAAATGCCATCGTGGGATTTCGCAATCGATGAAAAAGGAGAGCCCGTTTTAATAGAGGTAAATATGTCGTACGGCCAGCTTGATTTTCACCAAATGACAAATGGACCACTATTTAAAGATTTGACACTCGAAATAATGAACGAGGTGTTTGCTAGTCGGCGAAAAAGATTGTTGCGAAGGGTGTTTTGAATTGTAAATAACATAAGTCCAGATAGATAATGAATACATTCTTCAAAAATAGAAGTCTTATTTCTGTTTTAAATAGAGTTAGGATAATAAGAACCAATAAAAAAATGAAAAGAGATAGCATCAAGGAATCAATCCCATTTCGTGATGTGAAGTTGACAAAAGATGAAATCTCTTTAATTAAAAGTAGATGGGATGTTTTGGGGTGGTCCTATGAATTGAATTCGTTTAAGACATATAAGTATTTTTGTGGGTTTAACCCTGATTTCATACCAGAAGAATTGTATTACCCTATTGTCCATTCTACTTTAAATCCTTACGTTTATAGGAAGGCATTTGCGGACAAGAGCAATTATACTACCCTTTTCCGGGATATTAAACAACCCGAGATGTTGTTGAGAATGGTAAATGGCGTGTTATATGATAGCGATGGGGAAACAATAAATCTGGCTTCAGCTGACCGAATTTTCCTAAAAGCTGGACAAGCCTTTATCAAGCCTTCAATAGCGAATGTTGGGAATGGTTGTAAAATGATAGATGATACGTCGCAAATGGAATTTGGGCAATTGCTGCATGAGTATCCAGGTGGTTTTGTGCTACAAAAGCCAGTTGCTCAATCCGCAAAAACTGCTGTTTTCAATGAAAAGTCGCTGAATTGTTTTAGGGTGACATCTGTCAATGTAAATGGCGTCATAACCGCTCCCACTGTATGTTTTAAGTTTGGAAGAAATGGCCTTCAAGTTGATAATGTGGCCCGTGGAGGTTGCATCATTGGTGTCAATCAACAAGACGGCTCTTTGGAAGACAAAGCATATTGTTTGGATATGAGTACTATTGACAATGTTAATGGTTTGTTTTTTAAGGATATGGCTATTGATGGAATTGGTGAGATTGTTGAGTTCGCCATTTATTATCATAAGAAATATTTTACGGATTTGGGAATAATAGGCTGGGATATAGCGTTGGATGACCATGATTCTCCAATGATGGTTGAAGCCAACACAGACTATCCCGGTGTGCACTTGGAGCAGATTGCGTCTAGAAAGCCGATTTTTGGTGATAGAACGGAAGAAGTTGTGAAATGGTGCCTTGCTCATCCTATTCGGCATATTTATTAGTAGATTTGGTTTTAAAGGGAATTAGCGTTACCATGAAAGCTATATACATAACATGTCATGCGAACCCTTGGGTTAGTGTAATTAAAAAAATAGAGAGAGAATATGCGGTCCTTCCCGTGTATTGGGTGGGATATGCAGATGATGATTCAAATAAGATTGTCCCTGAACAATTCCCCAACACCATATACCATCCATATTTTGATGCATGGAAATGTATATTTCCCCAAAGCGTTGTTGAAAAAGCTAATACTATGTCCATAGATACAGACTTTTTGCGGAAATATGCATCTGAAGAATTAATCGCCATCAAAATGATGGATCGGATGGATTTGGATCGCAGAAGCTTTAATTTTATGGAGCGTCAACGCCATTTCCGTAATTATGTCCGTCATTGGATGGCTGCCATAGAATTGTTGAAACCGGATTGCGTTATTTCTCCTGTCATGCCTCATCGGGTGTTTGATTATACACTTTATTTGTTGTGTCAATGGCATCATATTCCGTATGTATTCTTTGATCATACACCGTTGTCGAACCGCTTTATTGCAATGGACAACGTGATGAATATTGGAGATTTGTTTCAAAAGGAGTACCAGTCATTCATAAAAGAAGAACATCCAGAAGCGTTTGTTTCTCAAGACATTAAAGACAAGATAACAAAATTGCGTGGAGACTATAAAAGTGCAGAGCCTGAATACATGAAAAAACAGGCAATCGCCAATAAGCGTTCTTCAAGTTATTTTGGGAAATTTTCGAGATTGGCATCCAAAGTTCTAAAAAAAGGTGATTATTATTTGGGTAAGGAGGGCGTTTTTATCGTTGGCTTGGATAATTATTACAAAAGAGAAGACCGTAGAATAGAAGATGGAAAATACCCTTTCGTGCGTTTTGCGAGAAAAAAGCTGCAAGCCCAAAAATACATGAAACGGCTTCGGGTTTATTATGAGTCGAAGACGTCTGATATTCCTGAAAATGAGAAATTTGTCATTTATTTCATGCATTACCAGCCCGAAGCTACAACATGCCCAGCTGCAAACATTTATGTTGACCAACAATTATGCATTGATACTTTGTTGCGGAATTTACCAAGCGATTATAAAGTATATGTAAAAGAACATCCATCCCAGTTTGCTGCGCGTATGGAAGGAAATACAAGCAGAATGTCGATGCTTTATGATGATTTGGCGAAAAATAAAAGGGTAAGATTGGTCTCTTTGACAAAAGATTCATTTTCTCTAATTGAAAAGGCATCAGCTGTAGCTACAGGTACTGGAACAGTTGGTTTCGAGGCCATGGTGAGGGAAAAGCCAGTGATCATTTTTGGCTTTTCATGGTACGAAAACTATGATAAAGGAGTGCTTCGCATCATGGATAGTGCCTCTGCATCAAAAATCAATTCTTTTATAGAGAACTATTCATACGACGAGCATGCATTGATGGCTTATCTTGCTGCGGTCGATAAAGGTACTAAGAAAGCATATTATTACCAGGCTGTAGGGAAGGATGCTTTGCAGTTGAGTGAGGATGAATGTGTTGAGAACATCATTGATTCTTTAAATAGTAAATTTCATTTTAGTGATTAATCATCCAATACAATAGAGCTATGCTAAATAATAAAGTAGTCCTTATTACAGGAGGAACAGGCTCTTTCGGTAAGAAATTTGTTGAGGTAATTTTGAGGGATTATCCCAATGTGAAAAAAATCATCATCTATTCGCGTGATGAGCTGAAACAGTATGAATTGAAGCTCAAATACCCAGCTGACCAATATCCGATGATGAGATTTTTTATTGGCGATGTTCGGGATTTGGAACGTTTGACTCGAGCTTGTGAAGGTGTGGATGTGATTATTCATGCTGCTGCTATCAAACAAGTGGATACAGCTGAGTATAATCCTGAAGAGTGTATCAAAACCAATGTGAATGGAGCACAAAATGTCATCAAAGCGGCTCTTGCTTGTGGCGTTCATGATGTTGTTGCACTTAGCACCGACAAAGCTTGCGCTCCCATTAATCTTTATGGGGCTACGAAACTGACCAGCGACAAACTTTTTACAGCAGCCAATAACATTAAAGGCTCAAAAGACATTCGCTTTTCAGTGGTGCGTTATGGCAATGTTATGGGATCTCGTGGTAGTGTGATTCCATTTTTCTTGCGTTTGCGCGACCAAGGGGCAAAGGAACTGCCCATCACTGATATGCGTATGACTCGTTTCAACATCTCTCTTGAGGCGGGTGTGGCTATGGTGATGTATGCCATCGGTCATCATCTGGGCGGTGAAATCTTTATCCCAAAGATTCCTTCGTACAAGATTTGTGATGTTGCAACCGCAATTGCACCCAACCTTAAGCAGGTTGAGGTGGGCATCCGCCCCGGTGAAAAACTACACGAAGAAATGATTACGGTGACTGACGCATTAGATACTGTTGACTTGGGGAGATATTATGTCATTCTTCCATCTGTATCTTTCCAACATTCTAGAGAGGATTTTATCAAACATCACAATGCGGTTCCCGTGCCTGACGGATTTCATTATAGTTCTGACAACAATACGGAATGGGAAACCGTGGAAAGCATGAGAGAAAAAATAAGAAAGTATGTTGACCCAAGTTTTGAGGTGAAATGATAGATCATATTATACCTTACGGGCATCAATTCATTTCCGATGAAGATGTTGAGGCCGTTGTCGCTGTCTTAAAGTCTGATTACATGACCCAGGGACCGCGTATTGGTGAATTTGAAAGACAATTCGCTGATTATCTAGGTTGTAAATATGCTTGCATGGTAAGCAACGGCACCGCGGCTTTGCATCTCTGTGCGATGGCTTTGGATATCAGACCAGGTGATAAAGTCATTACCACGCCCATCACTTTTGTCGCAAGTGCCAATGGTTTTCGCTATTGCGGTGCTGAGATTGTTTTTTGTGACATTGATGCAAGGACTTTCCTGATGGATCTCAACAAACTTGAAGAGATTCTTAAAGCCTCACCCAAAGGATCTTATAAAGCAGTGGTTCCTGTTGATTTCGCAGGTTATCCTATTGATGAAGAAAAGCTAAGAAAACTTGCTGATGAATATGGATTTGCCATTGTGGTTGATGCTTGTCATGCTCCAGGCGGCAGTTTCATTGACAGCAAAGGCGAAAAGCAGATGGTGGGTAATTGCAAGTATGCCGACTTGACTTGTTTCTCATTTCATCCAGTTAAACATATTGCGACGGGAGAGGGAGGGGCTGTAACCACTAATCGTAAAGACCTATTTGAAAAGGTTTCACTTTTTCGAACGCATGGTATTACAAAAGATCCAGCCCTATTGGAACGAAATGATGGCGGATGGTATTACGAAATGCAAGAACTTGGTTACAACTACCGCATCACCGAAATGCAGGCTGCTTTGGGTATGACCCAATTGTCACGTTTGGATTGGAGTGTGAGACGCCGCAATGAGATTGCCATGCGCTATGATGAGGCTTTCAAGGGAACGGAAGTGAAAACACCCTTTAGGCAGGATAATGTTGTGCATGCTTTTCATCTGTATGTGATTCAAGTAGAGGCGGACAAACGTAAAGGCCTATATGATTATTTGAGAGCAAATAAGGTCTATTCTCAAGTGCTCTATATCCCAGCTCACCTCATGCCTTACTATCGTCAGTTCGGTTGGAAGGCTGGGGATATGCCTGTGGCAGAAGAATATTATGCTAAGTGCCTTGCTCTGCCGATGTTTCCGACATTAACTGATGAGGAGCAGAATTGGGTGATTGAATGTGTCAAGGAAGGATTGAAATAAATCAATAATAATGAAAACTCCAATTGTCAGCGTAATAGTGCCGGTTTACAATGTGAGCCAATATCTGGATCGGTGTTTGGATTCTTTAGTCAACCAGACACTTCCTGATATTGAAATCATTTGTGTTAATGACGCTTCAACTGACAACAGCTTAGAGATTCTGAAGTCATGGGGACAAAAGGATGAACGAATCCGAATCATTGACCTGCCTGAAAATCGGATGTTGGGAGCTGTTAGAAATGTTGGAATGAAAGCTGCAACTGGTGAGTATTTGGGCTTTTTGGATTCGGATGATTATGTTTCGTGTGACTTCTATCAATCATTAGTGGATGCATTAAAGCCCGGTGTAGATATTGTCACCACAAAATATACGATGAGATTTGATGGGCATTCGGAACAACGTTTGTTTCAATTCAAAGACACGGTGGATCTTAATGATCAAGACAGCGTAAAAAGGTCTATTGCAGCTTACGGTTGCCGGATATTTGCTAGTATTTTTAGGAGGTCTTATGTCATTGAGAATCAATTCCAATTTGTCGAAGGAGTCTTTTTCGAGGATAATCCGATAGTTCAGTGCATGTTTTTGGTTGCTAATCAAATTGTCGTAATTGATAATCAGTCTTCATTTTGGTATTATCGAATCAATCCTTCTTCCATCGTTCACAGCTATTTTTCTGACAGGAAGATTTCGGATAGACTTCCCATGCAGAAGTTGATGTTGGATAATTATAAAAAGTATCATTTGGTGGATCTTTATAAAGAGGAGTTCGACTATCGTTTTTTTATTACTTTTTACTACAACACAATCTACTTATTGCTGTTCAGAAGGGAAGACTACCGGACTGATCTAATACGGCAAGTATATCGAGAATACTTGGAAATCGCAGGCGGTTTTCCATCAAATGTTTATATGGAAAATGATGGAGACTATGGTGTTTTTAAACTGATAGGAAAATATCCTGCCGTTGGGCGGTTGTATAAAAAATACAAGTTGCACGAGGGAAGCCCGATAAATAGGTTGTTAAAGAAAACAAAACGTTTATTGTTTAAATGAAGAATCTTTGTATCATCCCTGCTCGTGGAGGAAGCAAACGAATTCCACGCAAGAATGTGAAGCCATTTCTGGGCAAACCTATGTTGGCCTATTCTATAGAAGCAGCCAGACAATCAGGATTATTTGACGAAATAATGGTTTCAACCGACGATGAGGAAATCGCAACGGTTGCGCGCCAATATGGAGCAAACGTTCCTTTTATGCGATCTGATGAAACCGCTAGTGATTTTGCCACCACTGCTGATGTATTAAAAGAAGTGATTGCAGAATATCAAAAACGAGGTCTAGAATTTGACAATTTCTGCTGCTTCTATGCCACGGCGCCTCTCGTGCGAAGCAGGGACGTGGTGTCGGCTTTCGAACTGTTGCAACAGTCTGACTTTACTTGTGTTTATCCAGTAGTCCAATTTTCTTACCCCATTTGGCGTTGTCTTGATCTTGCAGAAGATGGCACGATGACCCGTCATTGGCCTGAATTTGAAAATAGTCGCAGCCAGGACCTGCCTAAGGAATATCACGATACGGGTACGTTCTATTGGTACAAGACAAAAGAATGGTTGACGGGCAAGGTCAAAATAGGAGGAATCAAGGTCGATGAAACTACTATTCAAGACATTGATACTGAAACCGACTGGAAGTTGGCCGAGATGAAGTATAAACTATTGAATATCAGCTAAACACAATAACTCTTTACACTTAATAAGATAAATCGACTGATTATATACTTGTAATAAAACATAGACAATCATGAAAGAGGCAAAGCTTTTCAAACAGAATGTCGCCATTCAAGCTATCTTGTACATCCTCAAGCGAATGGGAGGTACATGTGACATCCACAAGTGCCACAAGATACTCTATTTCGCCGATAACGAACACCTATCGAAGTACGGGCGTTCCATCACTGGCGATGCTTACGTGCGCATGGATTTTGGTCCGGTGCCCACCTGCATTTACGATCTCTTCAAGGCTGTTCGCGGTGATAGCTACTTTGCCTCGCAGGTTGACGATGTGCGCAAAAACTACTTTCATTTCGTCAATAACAAGGACATTGAGGCCGTGGCTTCACCTGACATGTCGTACCTATCGGAGAGCGATGTGGAGATGCTTGACAAGTACATCGACCAACTGAAAAGCAAGGCCTTCAATGAGGTTTCCGACGCTTCACACGGTTATGCATGGTCGCATACCGCCCAGAACGGTGTGATTAGTGTTCGCGACCGTCTGACCGAGATGGGCGATTCAGACGACTACATCAATTACATCGAAGAGCAGATGCGTGCAGAGGAGGCTGTCTTGTAATGGACATTCCCGTAACCCTTGTAGAAGGCAGCATCAGTCGGGGCGACATCCTGCTGTCGGAGTTTGACGGTATCGACCACCGCAAGTTTTTCGTGGTGATGGGCGTGAGTAAGGATAAAGTATGCGGATTCTTCTTCATCAACTCCAATGTCCACCCGGCCATATTCAACAAGCAGGAGCAACTCAACCTGCAATACCCTATGCTGCATCGGGACTATGAGTTTCTGAAATATGACTCGTTTCTTTGTGCATCAAGTGTGATTGAGCGCAAGCTTATCGACATTGCTGAAGGAATTAAAGAAGGCACAACCTCAATCATTGGCAAGATGAAGGACGAGCATGTGAGTGACGTCCTTGAGATGGTTCGCACCTCAAAAGTCATTAGTGAAAGACATAAAAAGATATACTTTTATTAAAACAGATAGAACTATGCCCCAGTATATTTGCTTACATCAACAGGAACACCATCTTGGCAATTATTCCATAGTTCCGCTCCGTTATGAGGATCGCTTCCTCATCATGAAATGGCGCAATGAACAGATTTACCATTTGCGCCAGAATCGTCCTCTTACAGAGGATGACCAGCAACGGTATTTTGACAATGTGGTGGCCAAGTTGTTCGATAATCCCCAACCTGATCAAATACTCTTCTCTTACTTGGAGAATGACGTGTGTATAGGTTATGGTGGTTTGGTGCATATTAATTGGATAGACAACAACGCTGAAGTGTCATTCATAATGGATACAAGGCTTGAAAAAGAGTGCTTTGCGACGCATTGGTCCAATTATTTGACTATGTTGAAAGAAGTTGCTTTCAATGACCTTGGCTTGCATAAAATATATACATACGCTTTCGATCTGCGTCCACACCTTTATGAGGTGTTGGAATCAAATGGCTTCACTCAAGAAGCAACACTAAAGGAACATTGCTTGTTTAATGGTGAATATAAAGATGTGGTTATTCATTCTTTGTGGAATGTCTCTTATCAGATTGTTAACTATACGGATTGTTCTGTTGAACAGCAACGTGAAATCCTTGCGCTGCGAAATGATGACCGTGTAAGAATTTGGATGGTGAATCCAGAACTGATTTCCGAAGAGAGTCACTTTAAGTTCATTGATAGACTGAAAAATGATGTAAATAGACTCTATTTTGCCATATATAAAAAAGGCATGTTAGTGGGGACTTATAATCTTACAAATGAGGGGGATGGTGTATGGGAAAGAGGGATCATCGCTGATCCTTCCACACAAGGAACGGGGCAAACGGAACAATGGGAACGACTTATTCTTCATGATTTGCCAAAACACGGTATCAAAGCGGTTGCAGCCAAAGTGAAACTGAATAACCTCAGATCCATTAAATATCATGAAAAGTTAGGATATCAAGAACATGGTAGAGATAATGATTATTTATTTTTTTTGTTGAAATTACAATGAGCAATACATTTATCATAGCAGAACTTTCGGCAAATCATAACGGCAGTAAAAAAGTTGCTCTTGATAGCGTTCGTGCGGCCAAAGCAGCAGGTGCAGATGCCATTAAGATACAGACTTATACAGCTGATACCTTGACGCTGAATTGCGATGCTCCTGATTTTCGTTTGGGAAAAGGGCTTTGGGAAGGAGAGACTTTTTATACGCTTTACCAAAAGGCTTATACCCCTTGGGAATGGCACGAGGAAATCTTCCGTGTGGCTCATGAGGAAGGCTTGGTTTGCTTCTCTACACCTTTTGACAAAACTGCGGTGGATTTCCTCGAGGAACTCGGCAACCCTATTTATAAAATTGCCAGTTTTGAAATTACAGATATTCCGCTTATCAAATATATTGCGCAGAAACACAAGCCAATCATTCTCTCCACAGGTATCGCCATGGAAGAAGATATCCTCCTTGCCTTGGATACGATTCGTGGAGAAGGTTGCGAAGATATTACCTTGCTCAAATGCACTTCGGCCTATCCTGCTCCTATCGAAGATGCCAACTTGCTTACAATCCCAGATATGAAGAAACGTTTTGGCGTAAAAGTGGGTGTCTCTGACCATACTGAGGGTAGTGTTGTGCCCATGACAGCCGTGGCTTTGGGTGCCGAGGTGGTGGAGAAGCATTTCATTATGGACCGTTCCATTGGCGGCCCCGACTGTGCTTTTTCAATGGAAGCTCACGAGTTTAAAGCCATGGTGGAAAGCATTCGTCAGGTGGGAAAGGCTCTTGGTGAAGTGAAATATCCAACCGACCCATCAATAATTAAAAGCAGGGAGTTCTGTCGTTCTCTTTATGTGGCTGAGGATGTTAAGGCAGGTGATGTTGTGACTGAACAAAATGTCCGTAGCGTGAGGCCGGGATTTGGCTTGCACCCAAAGTATTTTCCTCAATTGTTGGGAAAGCGTTTTGTGAAGGACTGCATGAAAGGGAAGAGGATGGATTGGTCGTTAGTTAAATGAATTAAGAATTAAGTTATTAATAATGAAGATAGGCTTTATTAAACCAACGTATAGCGGGGAAAAGCGAGTGGCAATATTGCCTGAACATATCACTCCTGATTTCGAAAATGAACTAATCATCGAAACGGGATTTGGATCAAATCTTGGAATTAGCGATGACGAATACAAAAAGAAAGGCTGTAGGATACTCGATAGAACAAGCATTTTTGCAGAGTGCGATACCCTGTTCTGTTTGAAGCTGATCCAACCAGAGGATTATGGCTATTTGAGAGAAGGGCAAATGGTGATAGGATGGACTCATCCAACAGGTTCTGGGTCCGAGTTTTATAATAATGTCGCCAAAAAGAAAGTATTAAAGATAATCGATCTCGACAATATCTATCCGACAGCAAATATTGGAGATGTCCATCGGCCAATTCCTTTTATTGAAAAGAACTTTGTTTGGAAGAATAGCTTCTATGCGGGTGTCGCAAGTGTTCAGCATGCTTTGTTGCATTTCGGATTGTTTCCCGATTCGAACACGAAGGTGGCTGTCCTGGCTAGTGGGAGCGTTTCTCAAGGAGCCTTCTTTTATATGTCGAAGTATAATGTCGATTTAAGGATGTTCTATAGGAAGACGATGGGGGAGTTTTATGCTTCAATCCATAGATATGATGTCATTATCAATGGTATAGAGGTGGACGGGACGGTGAAGCATATCATTACAAAGGATGATTTGAAAAAAGTGAAGAAAGGATGCTTGTTGATTGATGCAGCCGCTGATGCAGGGAATGCTATCGAAGGCACTCATTATACCACATTATCCGATCCGATGTATGAAGAGAACGGGCTGTTTTTCTACGAAGTCAATAATGCCCCGTCTTTATTGTATAGAAGAACGAGCTTTGAGATTAGCAAGGCTTTTTCCGAGTGGGTTTATAAGAAAGATGTAATAAGGTTCTGGAATTTGTTTAAGTAGTTAAAAAATAGTTTATGTCAATAGTAAAGAAAAGAAGTATAGGTTCCATTATTAAAGGTATCTGGACACATTCCCTTTCTATACTGACAATGTTTACTTTTCCCTATCAAGTAACTGTTTTTTTGCATCGTTTGCGTGGTGTTAAGATAGGGAAACAATCACATGTTGCTCGTGGCGTTATTTTAGACGAGAGGAACCCTGAATTGATTGAGATTGGGAATGGAGTTGCTGTTACATCGGGGGTTATGATTCTGTGCCATCAGAGAGATTTATCAGAGTATCGTCACGGTATGTATGCCATGCATTGTCCTTTTAAGGAGGGGAAAGTTATAGTTAAGGACGGAGCACATTTGGGTATTGGATCTATTATTATGCCAGGTGTGACAATAGGGGAAGGCGCTATTATTGGTGCTGGGGCTGTAGTTACTCATGATATACCTCCCTATAGTGTTGCGGTGGGGGTCCCGGCTAAGGTGATTAAGACATTTGAAAACTAACAAGAAATGCGATATATATTTGAATTAAACCATCCCAAGCATTATTATCAGTTCAAGTATGTAATGCGGATGCTTCAGGAGCAAGGCCATGTTGTACTGGTTTTAGCACGTGACAAAGATGTCTTGTTAAATGTTTTGGATGAAGAGGAGGTAGCCTACGAGATTTTTGGCTTGCACAAGAAAAAGATGCTTCAAAAGGTGTTTGGCACTTTTTCTATCATTCGTAACTATATGCGTATAGTGAAACGGTTTAAGCCAGATGTCATCGTCTCCAAAGCATCACTTTATGGATGCCATTGTGCTAAACGTTATGGTTGCCAATCGGTGATCTTCCCTGATTCCGAGGTTGTAAAGCTTACCAACAAACGAGTGGTTCCTCTCGCTACGATTGTTATTACACCTGAGACGTTTGGTTTGGATTATGGGAAAAAACACATTCGTATTAAAGGTCTATTTGAGGATTGCTATCTAGCGCCTTCGGTGTTCATACCCGACGCAAATGTTGTTGAACAATATGGTTTGGAAAAGCCATACGCTGTGTTTCGTTTTGTTGGGTGGTTTGCCAATCATGATGTCAACAACAGTGGTTTTACTTTGGATGAAAAGAAACAATTGGTGAATGCGGTGTTGCCTTATATGCATGTTTACTTGTCCTCTGAAAACGAACTGCCCAAGGAATTGGAATGCTATAAATTACCCACACCAGCCTCAATGATTCATAGTGTTTTATCTGAAGCAGATCTTTATTTGGGGGATTCCCAAACCATGGCCACAGAGGCGGCCTTGTTAGGGACTCCAGCAATTCGATCCAACACTTTTGTCGGACCGAATGACATGACTAACTTTAAGGTGCTAGAAAAAACATACGGATTACTTCGCAATATTAAAGAATATAATGAAGTGTTAGCTGTTGTCACGGATTTTGCCCAAAACTCCCGAAAAGAAGAGTGGAAATCTAAGCGACGTTCCTATTACGAGAAAGTCGGTGACTCCAATAAAGCGATTGTGGAGTTGTTGGAGGGTGTGAAATAGCTTTAGGCGAAGCCGATGAAAAAGTCGTTATTTGAGAAATATCTAAGTATTATTGGATAATAGCTTTGAAAAAAGAACGCATTTGTTTGATTACTAACGACGTTGAAACAACGTCAATCTTGAACCACAAACTTAGGGACAAGACAGGAGAGTATGTGCTGAATCAAGGAATGCCTCGATTGCTTGACCTTTATGACCAATATGGAGTGAAGGCGACATTCTTTTATACTGGACATATTGCGAAACTGTATCCTGAGGTGGTTAAAATGGCATACGAGCGAGGCCATGAAGTTGGCTCACATGGCCTCACTCATGAGGTTTGCCAAGCTTTTGATGTGCTGCCCCCAGAGCAACAATTGGATCATCTCCGTCAATCAAAGCAGATTTTAGAAGACATTATTGGTGATGAGGTGGTATCGTTTAGGGCACCCGCCGCCCGTGTGGACGAACGATTCCCGATGATCATGAAAGAAGCCGGCTTCAAGGTGGATAGCTCGGTGGCTTCTCAACGGTTTGATATGATGTTCTCTTTCGGTGCCTTAAAAAAACTGCATTGGATCACCGCTCCACGAAAGGCTTATTTCGTAAAAGAAGACAATATTTTCAAAAAAGGGGATTCCCAAGTGTTGGAAGCGCCCATCTCTGCATGGGGCTTTCCCTATATCGGTACTTTCATGCGTATTGCCCCTGGGTTGAATCGAATGACCCGTCGAGTCTTGTATTGGGAAACCTGTTGCAACGGCCGTCAGTTTGTTTTTCTGACCCATCCTAATGAATTCATTGATGAGGATTGGGAAGGTGGCGAGATTGAGCGAAGAGCAAAAAACTATATCTCTTATTTATTGGGCGACGTGATTCGCCATAAGTTGAAAGTAAAAAATTTAGGTGAAAAGGCGTTGCCAATCTATGCAAGAGAATTGGCATTCTTTCAAAAAAAGAGTTTTGAGTTTATCACCTGTAAAGAATTATATAAACGTAAACAATCATAGTTATGCCAGCAAAAGAGGTGCTCCAGTTTTATGGCTTGGATAGCTTCTGGGGAAAGAGTTGGTATGCCATCAAGTTTTTGTGGCGCTTTTTTCTTGACAAGCTGATCTTTATCACACCAATCAAATCATGGAGGACGGTTTTCCAACGATGGCGTGGGGTGAAGATAGGGAAGGGCGTGTACATTGGACATGAAGTGATCTTTGACCGTGTGTTTACAGACCAGATCAGCATCGGTGACTATTCGTCCATCGGTGACCGCGCCATTATCACAGCTCATGCCAACATTCCTTCGGACACGATCCTGAAAAACATTTATCCCCGAACCATCAAAAAAACTACCATTGGGAAGGGAGTTTGGATTATGCCGAATGTAACCATCATTCCAGGAGTAACCATTGGAGACGAGGCGGTCATTGCGACAGGTTCTGTGGTGACAAAGGATGTGCCTCCTCGAGTGCTTGTGGCTGGCGTTCCTGCCAAAGTAGTAAAAGATTTGCATCCTTTGTTGGAACCATTTGATGAGAAGTAAATGCGTGACTTCACTCTGAAATCCTATAAGACCTTATTGCTTGCTTTTCAACAAGCGGGATATCGTTTCCTGACTTTCGAAGAGTGGATGACTGCTAGCAATGAAGGGAGAACGGTAGTCATGAGACATGACGTGGATGAACTTGCTGGGAATGCCTTGAAGATGGCCAGGTTGGAGCATGCGTTGGGCGTTCGGGCAACCTATTTTTTCCGTGTTGTGAAGCAAAGCAACGTTCCTGAAGTTATCAAGCAGATTGTTGCTTTAGGACACGAGGTCGGATATCATTATGAAGATTTGGCATTGGCAGAAGGAGATGTAAAGAAAGCGATGGTTTCTTTCGAAAAGAATCTTGAGTATTTTCGTTCCTATTATCCCGTAAAATCAGTGTGTATGCATGGAAGTTCCACTTCAAAATACGATAATCGATTGTTGTGGAAGGAGCATCAGCTTAGCGACTATGGTTTGGTGGGAGAGCCTTATTTGACGGTGGATTTCAACAAGGTGTTCTACATGACCGACACGGGATACGCTTGGGATGGAGGTAAATATGCTACTCGCGATGTGGTGGAAAGTGGTTTTGACTTGCATTTCCACACTACTAGACAAATAGTTCAGTGCATCAAAGAGGAGAATTTTCCAAAACAAGTGTTGGTGTTGGCTCATACGCTTTGGACCGATAATGTTGTGCAATGGCATTGGTTGCATTGTAGGGAGTTTTTCAGAAACAATGTTAAACAATGGGCGAAAACAAACAAATTTGTAGCAATCATTTATAATAGATTGGTGCAATGGTATTGGAAAAAGAGGTGAAAACCCTATTGGGATAAAAAAATAGTGTATTTTTGCAAATTATTATAGAATTAAGATAATATGAAGTTTTTAAAACTGTTTTTGTCGCTGGTATGCCTGGCTATAGTGGCTTGCTCCTGCGTCACCTCGAAAGAAGTGAGCTACATGCAAAACCTTAAACATAACCAAACGGTGCCGCTTAATGGTAACTTCCAAGCCGTGATTAGCCCGTATGATCAACTGAGAATTACCGTCATCGGTGTCGGTGATGAAAAAGAACTTGCCGAACCTTTTAACCCCTTTAGCTCAGGCCAAAATATGAATAACCCCAATGCCTTGGGATATCTCGTCGATGTCAATGGCGATATTCAGTTTCCTACCTTGGGCAAACTTCATGTCAAAGGACTGACTCGTATCGAACTGCAAGAACTGATTAGGAAGAAACTCGTTGAAGGAAACTATATGAACAACCCAATGGTGGATGTGCGGTTCGTGAACTTCAGAGTGTTTGTGCTGGGTACCGCCGATGGAGGTAAGGTGCTCAACATCAACAACGAACGATGCACCTTCTTGGAAGCCCTTGCCATGGCAGGCGGCCTTAACCAATATACCAAACGCGATAAGATTGCCGTGATGCGTGAAGAAGATGGCAAAATGGTTACCCATTTCCTGGATCCTCGCTCCACCGACGTGTTCTACGACGAGTTCTTCCTGCTACAACAAAACGACATCATCATTACCCAATCCTTCCGTAGAGCCTATGCTCAAGAGGGTTTCAACCGTACGGTCGCCGTCATATCCTCGGTGGCTTCAGTGCTCTCGGCCGCTGCGATGATCTACCTCGTGATTACGGGACAAAAAGAATAACCCACCCAGAATTTGACAGTATTTGATTATGAGTACGAACAACACCAATAACACCGAAGATCTTTCTTTTCTGGAAGAGGAGAGCGCCGGTGGCATGCAGTTTAAGGACATTCTTTTTCTCGTTCTTCGCAACCTACACTGGTTCCTCATCTGTGCCCTGATTTGCGGAGGACTCGCCTATTACAAGGTGAAAAGCCAAGAGAAGATCTACTCTAGCTCGACCTCTATCTTGCTGAAGACAGGGGCCAGCGGAGGCTCGGAGTCTTTCCGCTCCTCGGCCATCATGAGCCAGGTGACAGGGCAGTCGGGCGTGGCCATCAGCAACGTCAACAACGAAATCATCATCATGAAGTCGCAGACGCTGATGGAGACCGTGGTGCGTAGGCTGGGACTGCATACCTCGTATTCTTACACCACCCGTCTGGCGAAACGAAATAAGGCCTTATATAAGGATTCGCCTATAGAAGTTGCTTTCCCAGATGCCAACGACCAGTATAGTGCCTCCATGCAGGTGACTCCTATAGATGCTACGCATGTGAGCCTCTCCAAATTCAACGGCAATGAAGATGCCCCCGCCAAGGCGGTGATGATTGGCGATACGGTTAGCTCTCCCGTGGGTAGGGTCGTGGTGAACTACACCTGGTTCTATAACGGAGGATTCAATGGAACTCCCATCTCGGTGAATCGCCAACCTGTGGCTGCTGTGGCTTCTCGGTACCGTTATGCGGTTAATGTCTCTCGTGATGATGAGAAAAACACCATCCTTCGCCTGACTTTGGCTGATACTTCGCCGACCCGCGCAGCCGATGTGCTCAACACCTTGGTGCAAGTGTATAACGAGGACTCCATGGAAGACCAAAAACGTATCTTGGCCTACTCCACAAAATATATCGATGAACGTATCGCCTACCTTGATGGTGATATCGACAGCATCTCGCAACAGGTGGTCAGCTTCCAACAACGGCATAACATCATTGACCTAGGTTCCTACGGCAAATCATTCGTTGCATCTAGTACTGAGTATTCTCAGGAGTTGAAGGATTTGGAAATCCAACGAGGCTTGGCACAGTATTTACTCGACTTTGTGAAAAACAATAGTGACCATGATCTTATTCCTAGCAATATGGGGTTGCAAGGGAAGTCGGCGGCGTTGATCGATAAATATGACGAAATAGCTCTTCAACTTAACAAATACAAGCAGGCAGGTACGATGAATAATCCGACAGCACAAGCCAAAATGACTGAATTGATTACTCTTGAGGCTAGTGTTAAGGAGTCTCTGGAGTCGTATTTGGGTGAGCTGGAGACTAGAATCAGCTCTGCATCACAAGGTCGTCAGTTGGCAAATGCTCAAGTGCAAGCTGTCCCAGTGGAACAACTCAGGGTGCGCGCCATTGAGAGCAAGAAACAGATCAAGGAAGGTTTGCTGCTCACCATGCTCACCAAACGTGAGGAACTGTTGCTTAACGAGCCTAAGATTGAACCTTCGTGCAAGGTCATCGACCAAGCTTGGGCAAACTATACGGCTATCGCCCCGAAGCCGCGCAAGACGGTCATGCAAGGCATCCTCATCGGGTTGCTCATCCCAGTCATCATCATCGTGCTGCGCCGTCTGCTCGACACTCGCGTGCACTTCCGCACCGATGTGGAGAAACTTACCAAGACCCCCTTCCTGGGAGAGGTGCCGTTCAAGAAAGATGCTGGAGAACATGCCATCGTGGTTCGCGAGAATGGACGAGACTCGGTGTCGGAAGCCTTCCGACTGGTACGCTCTAATCTCGAGTATATGAAGAACCAAGACCGCAAAGACGGCCAAGTGGTGATGTTCACCTCCTTCATCGTGGGTTCGGGCAAGACCTTCGTGTCGTCGAACTTGTCCGCCAGCTTTGCCCATGCCAAGAAAAAGGTGGTCCTCGTTGACCTCGATATCCGTAAAGCTACCATGAACAAGGTGTTTGGCATCAAAAGCGGTACGGGTGTGTCCAACTACCTGTCAGGGACCGTTGATAGTGTGGAAGAACTGATCCATGCCGATCTGACCACGCAAAACATGGACGTCATCTTCTCGGGTCCAGTTCCGCCTAACCCCGCTGAGCTGCTCATGAGCGAGCGACTCGACCAGATGGTGGCTTGGCTGCGCCAACACTACGACTACGTGTTCCTCGATAATGTGCCCGTGGGTATCGTAGCCGACCCCGAGATCGTGAAACGCCTCGCTGACGTGACCCTCTTCGTTATTCGCGCCAACAAGACCGACAAACGATTGGTGTCGGAACTCGATAAGATCTATCGTTCCGAAAAGTTCCCGAACCTCTCCGTCGTGCTTAACTCGGTGAAGTATAAGAAACGTAGCGGCTATGGCTATGGCAACTATGGTTATGGCTATGGTTACGGATACGGTTATGGCTATGGCTACGGTTATGGTTACGGAGGTTATGGCTATGGCAACGAAGATGAGGAGAAAGGCAAAAAGAAGCGCCATCACCATCATAAACATCATGAAGATTGATGATCATGATGTTCGACCTCTTCAAACAAAAGCTGCCTGAAGGATTCTTCAAGGGTGCGTGTGATGTCCATAGCCATCTGCTCCCCGGAGTGGACGATGGCTTCCCGACGGAAGAGAAGACCCTGGAGGCCTTGGCCTTCCTGCACAACCATGGGGTACAGTCGGTCAAGATGACCCCGCATTTCATGAAAGACTACCCGGATAACACCCGGGAACAAATCGAGCATCGTTTTCATGCCTTCGTTGAGAAGTATGCCTCGGCTCCCATGCCGAAGCTCTCTCTGGGGGGTGAATATATGCTCGATTCGTGTTTTCCAAAGCGACTTTCCGAAGGATTTCTTTGCTTGGATAAAGAACACACTCTGGTCCTTTGCGAGACTTCCTATATGATGATGGAGCCGAGAATGAAGGAGATGCTTTATGACGCCATGCTCAAAGGTTATCAGCCCGTCATCGCTCATCCGGAGCGATATGTTTATGCTGATAAACCATTGTATCATCGTTGGAAACAAAAAGATTACCTCTTTCAACTTAACCTGTTCTCGCTGGCAGGCGCCTATGGCAACACCGCCCAGGCAAAAGCCCATCAACTGCTCAAGGAGGGTGTGTACGACTATATAGGAAGTGACCTGCACCGGCTTAACAGCATTGAAGAACGTGTCAAAGCGATTAAGTTATCCAACAAAGAGATTGATTTAGTGCTAAAGCTGTTGGAAAACAACGAGAGGCTGTAAAAGCCTTGATGATTACTATAAGAGGGCGGCCCATCGGTCGCCCTCTTTTGGTTAGAAGATATAACCTAAACTGAAATAGGAACCCCAGTCGCGGGTGAGGTCTGAGTAATGGACGTCGAACGAGATGGGGCCGATGGGACTGTTATAGGAGTACTTCAAGGCGAATCCCCAGAAACCATAGCCGATAGTGCTGTCATTTATGGAAATCAATGTGCCAAGGTTGGGGCCAGATCGTAGAAAGTTTCCAGTGGCCGTGAGGTAATGCTTCCCGTAGAAACGGTAGCGTACGTCGAGACGGGCGATGGTGGTGTGGGACAAGGTCGAAGTCGTGTTGTTTATTCCCACGAAGGGTAGTTGGTAGTCGTGGTAACGGCCCGTGACATCACCGCCGACGAGGTTCCAGTAGGCATATTGGATCTGCTCGCCAAAGAGATGACGGGTGTAGAGCTGCGGGATGAAGGTGAAGCGACCTCTCGAGATGTAGTACCGCAAAGCGAGACTGATGTCGGTGAAGGGAGAGTCGGTTTTTCGGCTGATGCGCTCGTGCATCTCCATGTTGAAACTCAAACCCTGAGTGGCGAAGAAGGCATGGTCCATGTTGTCGAATGCCATCATGGCGTAAGGTCCCCAAGAACTGTTCCTCAAACGGAGGAGGTTGTCTTCGATGATATGAGGCTTCCTCGGATATAGCACATGTTCGAACTCGATGCCGACTTGCGTCTGGATGTTTCGCAGATGGAACTCGGAGATGTAGAGACGGACCCGGTTGCGGTTGAAGACCAATGCCTCGGATTGGTTGTGCTGGTAGTTGTTGTATTTGGCGTGTTGGAAGTCGTACGATAGGTTGAAGTTCGCCAACGAGATGCCTGCCCAGGTGACTGTGTTGCTGATCCTGGGGTTGAGGCCCAGACGTCCCGTGAGATTGTAACGCCAGCCTGAGAAACGGTTTTGGCCAAGACCCAAATTGAAGATCACGGCTGCACTCTCCTCGGAGTTGTAGTTGAGGCCCAAGGAGAATCTGTTGGGCTCGGCCCGTACGAACTGGTAACGAAGGTTGAAGATGTTCGAATCTTTGGCCTCTTGGTCGTAAGGCGTGAGCAGATACTGTATGCTGCTGAAATACCCCGTTCCCTTGAAGATGTTGATGGCGCGCTCCAAATGGGAGGTGGGGATGGGTTGGCTGAGCCGCAGTTGACTCTTCCTCAGCAACCAGCTGAATTCCTTGTCGTTCACGTTGTCCATCGTGATGACCTCCAACTGTAGGGTGTCGCCTTTGATATGCTGTGCTTTCGGCGCTTGAAGGACCTTCCCGGTGGCGTCGTATCGTTCCATGTAATGCTTGAGGGCCAACAGCTGCTCCTTATAAGCTGCAGCATGGTCGTACCCGCGTTGCACAATGGTGTCGATGGCTTCCGACGAGAAGCTGAGCATGCCGAAGTCGTTCACCTCGGGATGGAAATAGAGGTCGCAGAGCTTTCGGTTTTCCTCGTTGTTGCCTCTGACCATGATGTTCTTGAGCTGGGTGATGAGCTGTGGAAGTGACTGCAGTTGGTTCACGTCGTTGATCATGCCACGTGCCACTTCGATGCCGATGATGATGTCGGCCCCCATCTCGCGGCAGACGTCAGCAGGGAAGTTGTTGACGAGACCGCCATCGACGAGACGCTGCTCATCGATGGTGACAGGGGAGAAGACACCCGGGATGGCCATGCTGGCCCGGATGGCCTCGGGGAACTTGCCGCTCCGTAACACGACGGGATTGCCTGTGGTGATGTTGGTTGCGACGCAGGCAAAAGGAATGGGTAGCTCGTTGAAGTCGATGGGGTCTTGATAGCCGATACATAAGCTGTTAAAGAGGTTGAGCAGGTCGTCGCCAGAGACGAACGAGCTGGGCAACGAGGCGATGAAGGAGCTTGGCGTTGCGCCAGGCTGCTCCGTCATTTCTTCACTCAACCCTTTGGCCTTAAGTTTGTTGAGGAGCTCTCCCGAGTTGAATGGAATGGAGAACAGGTAGGTGCTGCGTCGGTTTTTGTCAGCTGAGGAGATGTCGCGTCGATCGACGCTGTTGCTCATGTATTTCGACCAGTCGAGTTGGGAGATGAGCGTCTGCAGCTCGTCAGGCGAATAACCCAAGGCGTAAAGTCCGCCAATGATGGAGCCCATGCTGGTGCCAGCAATGTAATCGATGGGAATTCCGATCTCTTCGATATATTTTAGGACACCGATGTGGGCGGCGCCTTTGGCGCCGCCGCCACCCAATACAATGCCAACCTTCGGCCTCGGCGGCCGGATGGTGTCACCGGAGGGTTCCGCCCCATGGACAACCCCCACCGCCATCATAACGGTTAATAATAATATGATATATTTTCTATCTCTCAACTCTCAATTAACTTCGTTGAATGCTTCGCATTTCTCAATTCTCAATTCACTCCAGTCCTCTCGCCCTAAGATAAGGTTCCTTCTCCGGATCTTGTCCACGGAACTTGCGGTATTGCACCATGCCCTCGTCGTTGCCACCGTCTTGCAGACAATGCTTGCGGAAGGCGGCGGCGAGTTCTGGGTTAAAGAGGTTGCCTGAACTCTTGAAATAGTTGAAGGCATCCTTGTCGAGAACTTCAGCCCAGGTGTAGGCGTAATAGCCGGCGCAGTAGCCTCCGTTGAAGATGTGGGCGAAATTAGTGGAACGATAGCGGGGAAGAATCTCCGGCATCAGCTTGATGGCATCCATCTCCTTCTTCTCGAAAGCATCGACGTCGAGGTTCTCCACATCGGTGAGTTCATGGTACTTCATGTCGAGGATGGAAGCAGCCAACAGCTCCGTGGTCATGAAGCCTTGGTTGAACAAGGCACTGTTTTCGATTTTTTGGATGAGGCTGTCGGGCATGACTTCGCCGGTGGCATAGTGCTTGGCGTAGGTGCGGATGACTTCGGGCTCGGCAACCCAGTTCTCCATGATCTGCGAGGGCATCTCTACGAAGTCATGAGGCACGTTGCCGCAGGTGCGGCTGTAGAGGCCGTCGGAGAAGAAGGCATGGAGCGAGTGGCCGAACTCATGCCACATCGTCTCGGTCTCGTCCCAGGTGAGCAACGCGGGTACCGTGTCGGTGGCGGGGGTGAAATTCATCACCAAGGAGACCAAAGGATACACCTTGTTGCCGTTGATGTCATGGCCTGCCTCGCGGAAGCTGGTGCACCAGGCTCCACCGCTCTTGCTGGCCCGTGGGAAGTAGTCCATGTATAAGATGCCGAGGAAATCGCCATTGGCCTCTTTGACCTCATAGGTCTCCACACCAGGGTAATACACCGGGATGGTATTGTTCTGGGTGAAAGTCACGCCATAGAGTTTGTTGGCGGCGTTGAACATGCCGTTGCGGACGTTCTCAACGGTAAGGTAAGGCTTGATCTGAGTCTCGTCAAAGTCATATTTGGCCTTGCGAAGCTTTTCGGCATAGTACCACCAGTCGTAGCCTTCGAGTTTGAACTTGGCGCCTTCCTTGTTGGCGATGGCCTGCATCTCGGTGAGCTCGCGTTTGGCCAAAGCCTGTGCGGGTTTGAAGATGTCGATGAGGAACTGGTCAACGGTGGCAGCGTCGTGAGCCATGTTGACGGCCAACACGTAGTTGGCGTAGTTGTCGTAACCCAAGAGCTGGGCTTTCTGCTGACGCAGTTTGAGCATCTCCTTGATGAGGCCCTTGTTGTCGTACTCGTTGTTGTTGTCGCCCCGGTTGTAGTAGGCGTCATACATCTTCTTGCGCAGGTCGCGGTTGTCGGCGTACTGCAAGAAGGGGATGAGGCTGGGTTTGGAGAGGGTGAACACCCATTTGCCCTCCATGCCATCGGCCTTGGCCTGTTCAGCGGCAGCGTCAATGCTGGTCTGTGGAAGTCCTGCGAGGTCGGCGGCATCGTCGATGACGAGCTTGAAACCACTGTTCTCCTTCAGCAGGTTGTTGCCGAACTGGAGACTCAAGGTGGAGAGCTGCTCGTTGATCTTGCTCAGCTCCTCTTGCTTGTCAGCAGGCAGGGCGGCACCGCTGCGGACGAAGTCCTCGTGGTACTTCTCTACCACTCGGATCTGCTGGTCATCGAGACCCATCTCGTTGCGATGCTGATACACGTAGTCGATCTTTTCGAAAAGCTTGGGGTTCATGGCTATGGCGTCGGAGTGGACCGACAACATGGGCATGACCTTTTCGGCCAATTCCAAGAGCTCGTCGGAAGAGTTGCATTCGATGATGTTGAAGAACACGTTGCTGACACGGTTGAGCGTCTCTCCCGATTTGTCGAAGGGAAGGATGGTGTTCTGGAAAGTCGGGGTCTCATCGTTGTTGACGATGGCATCGATCTCTTCGAGCTGTTCTTTCATGCCGGCTTCGAAGGCGGGCATGTAATGCTCGGTCTTGATTTGGTCGAAAGGCACGGCCTTGAATGGAGTGGAGTATTCCGAAAGAAACGGATTGGCAGGGGTTTCCGTTGGCTTCTCATTGTTGGTACAAGAGGAGAGTGTGATGAGGCTTAATGCGATCACAGGAAGAAGTTTTTTGTTCATAAGAAATGTTAATTCAAATTCGTTGCGGCAAATATACAAATTTATTATCTTTGCTTTCTAAACAAATCAACAATTCAACGGTATGGAATATTATCAGATTTGGCTCATTGCCGCCATTGTCCTTGTCATCATCGAGATCTTTACCGCCGGTTTCGGCATCATCTGTTTTGCCATCGGAGCCTTGTTCTCCGCCCTTACTGGTTATCTGGGTGGGTCGCTGGTGTGGCAACTGGTGGTTTTCGCTGCCACCTCTATGCTGGCCTTCTTCTTCTTGAGACCAGTCATCATCAAGGTGCTGGATCGCAAGAGCAAGGACGTCAAGACCAATGCCGATGCCCTTGTGGGACGCGTGGGCATCGTCTCCGAGACCATCGACAACACTCAGAACACAGGCCGTGTCGCCATTGATGGCGATGACTGGAAAGCCGTTTCTTCCGATGGGAGTGTCATCAACAAAGGCCAAAAGGTGGAGATCCTCTCGCTCAACAGCATCATCCTCACCGTAAAAACTCTTAATTCTTAATTCTTAATTCTAATTCTTAATTTTAAATTCTATAAAATGGGTACCACAGTCCTTATCATCCTTATTGTTCTCGTTGTGCTTTATGTGCTCAGCGGGATCAAGATCGTTTCCCAGTCGGAAACCATGATCATCGAACGCCTCGGCAAGTACAATCGCACCTTGACCGCTGGCATCAACATCATCCTCCCTATCGTGGAACGGGCCAAAGACACCATCGCTCGTCGGCAGAATGGCTCGTTGGTGCGCGTGTCGCGCATCGACATGCGTGAGCAGGTGTATGATTTCGACAAGCAAAGTGTGATTACCAAAGACAACGTCATGACCGAGATCAATGCCTTGCTCTATTTCCAGGTGGTCGATCCGGCTAAGGCAGTGTATGAGATTCAAAACCTCCCCGTGGCCATCGAGAAGCTTACCCAAACGACCTTGCGTAACGTGGTGGGCGAGATGGAACTCGACGAGACGCTGACTTCACGTGACACCATTAACTCGAAGTTGCGCAACGTGCTTGACGATGCCACCAACAAATGGGGCGTCAAGGTGAACCGCGTCGAGTTGCAAGACATCACGCCGCCCGAGAGCATCCGTCGTACCATGGAACTCCAGATGCAGGCCGAACGTAACCGTCGTGCCGAGATTCTTAAGGCCGAGGGTGAAAAGCAAGCCCAAATCTTGAACTCCGAGGGTGAAAAACAAGCTGAGATCAACGCTGCAGAAGCTGACAAACAAGCCAACATCCTCAAGGCAGAAGGCGAAGCCCGTGCCAAGATCCTCCAGGCCGAAGCTGAAGCTACCGCCATCCGTAACATCGCTGAAGCCGTTGCCGATCGTGGCGCTGACCCCGTCAACTATCTCCTCGCTGTCAAATACGTCGAAGCCCTCAAGGAAATCGCCGCAGGTCAACAGAACAAGACTGTCTATCTGCCCTACGAAGCTACCAATATGCTCGGCTCTATCGGCGGTATCAAAGACTTATTTCAGAAATAATATGACAATTTGACATAAAATCCCGAAAGATTTTCAGCAAATTCTGACAATTTGACATATGTTATAAGAAAAGCGGCTCCAAAAAGCCGCTTTTTTGTTTTGGTCTATAATTTGACTATGCCCCAGTGTCGTTCGTTCAACTGAACGACAGAACAACTGATTAACTGAACAACTAAAAAATAGGAGACTTAAGTTATGTATCTAACTCGTAGAACTCAGGATTTCATTCCTACCTTATTCAATGAACTGATGAACATGGATACGGTTTCGTATTCAGAGCCTAAGATGAACATCATCGAAAACAAAGAGAATTACCTGATCCAGTATTCGGTGCCTGGCCTGAAGAAGGAAGACCTGAAGATCAGCATCGACGCAGAGGGCAACTTGATTGTTGAGATGAGCAAGAAGGATGACCACAAGGACGACAAGAAGGAGAACGGCGTTCGCTACCTGCGTCGCGAGTTCACTTCCGAGCAGTTCCGCAACACCTTGGTGCTGCCTGAGGACATCCACCGCGAACAGATTTCGGCCAAAGTCGAGAACGGCATCCTCGAAGTCACGCTTCCAAGGGTGACGGTCGAAGAAAAGAAAGCTTTGGTCCAGAACATCGAAGTGATGTAATAGAAGACAGAAGTAAGAAGTAAGAAGTCAGAAGATGTCTTCTGACTTCTTACTTCTTACTTCTGTCTTCTTTATTCTTTAAAGATATCTTTGTATTTGAGCTTGGTGACTTCTCCGAATTTGCCAAGCTCTTTTTTGTTGACCTTTTTGGTGTTGCTCGACATCATGATGATGACCGGGCGTTCTTTGATGGTGCGATTATAGAAATTCATCACATCTTGGAAATCAGCCTTGCGGATCATCTCAGTGGTCTCAATACGTGGGTCATGGTCATAACCTTGCATGATCCAGTAGCGTACCGAGTTCGGTTTGCTGCGGAATCCGATGTAGTTGCTTGCTCTCGACTTGAGCAAAGCTTCTTTGGAGGCGTTGAACTTCTCCTCTCGCACAGGCATGTCGGTGATCAGCTCAAGCATGGCTCCGATGCCGTCGATGGTCTTGTCACATTGTGTGGCCAAGTATCCATAGAGATGCCCGGGGATGCGCTCTAACCAATCGTAACGGTAGTTGGCGTATGCCGTGTAACCTAAAGAACGGAATTCTCTGATTTCTTGGAAAACGATGGAGTACATATCTGTGCCGAAGTACTTACTGAACAGACTCGACATGGCCTCGTTTTCCATGCTCAGCTTCTCGCCAGGTACATAAAAACTGATATTGCTTTGGCGGAACTTCTTGTTGTGGGCCACAAATACCTGTGGCTTGCTGAAGGTGTTCTCGACACGCACAGTCTCTTCACCCTTGAGGGGCTTGGCAGGAAGGATTTGATGCTTTTTGATGCTCTTGGCCAGGACGTCGGGGAATTGATTGCCGCTGTAGGTGACGTAACCGTCGTACTTAAGCGCTTCTGCAATCTCGGCAAGCAGCTCTTCACCGCTGCGCTTGCCCCATTCTTTGATGCCAGTATGGTTCAGGAAAGTCGATTTTTCGCCATAAAGCACATATTCCTTGACAGCGTCGCTCCAGGTGGATGCGTCATCCTTCATCGACTTGTAATTCATGATCGTCCCATCAACCAAAGTCTTGATTTGACTTTCGTCGTTTGAGGGATGGTAAAGCATCTCATGACAGAGCTCCAACAGCTTCTCGATGTCGGCATCGAAGCCGGAGACGTTGACTATTAGATAGTTTTCGTCAGTATAGACGCCGATGCTGCCTCCCATCTTCTGCAGCTCCAAAGAGAGGTCGTGGAACGACTTGGTCTCGGTGCCTTGTAGGGATAGGTAAGAGGCTGCCTGTCCCAAATCGGGATCGTCGGCAGTGCCATAGTTGAAATAGAACTTCAACTCAAAGATGTCGTTGGCAATGTTGATGGATGAGTAGAGCTTGAAGCCCTCGCTGATGTCGGTGATCTTCACGTCGCTGCCGAAATGGATGATTTGTGGGGTGACCTCGGGAACGTCTTCAGCTTCAATCATCTTGGCAAAGTCGGACTTCATGTTGGTGTTTTTGGCCTCAAGAGGCTTCCAATTGGGTTTCTCCACCTTGTCTTTCGGGGTGGAACCCATCTTGGAACGCACGTCGAGATAGTCGTTGCCAAAGTATTTGTTGGCGATGGCTACCACTTCTTCTTTGGTGATCTTCTTGATGCGTTCGGTCTCGGCCACGAATTCCTCGTAGCTTTGGCCGGAGCCTTCCATCTCCAAGAAAAGGTTTGCCAGCTGTGAAAGGTTCTCGGTTGCTTGGATGCGCTCCTTTAACATGCCCATGCGCACGGCCTCGAAGAGGTCGTCGCTGAACTCACCTTTTTTCAACTGGTCAAGGCATTCGAAGATCAGATTCTCTGCATCCACATGCGATTGTCCCAAAATTTTTGGGATATACATCATCAGGTTGACCCCGTGGTCCTCGAGTGAGAGCGGTACCATCATGGCCGCCATGAGCTTGCCTTCAAGCATCAGTTTGTCGGCAAGTCCTGTTTCCCCGTTGCTGAAGATCATGCATGCGAGATTGAGAGGAAGCATGTCGGGATCGGAGTTCTTTACTCCGGGAAAGATTAAAGCGCCCACCTTGATTGGGGTCATGCGAACCTCTTGGATGGTGGGGCCATTGAATTTGGGCAGTTCATATTTGGGCATGGGAGGGACCTCGCCACTGCGCCAGGTTCCGAACTTCTCAGCGGCCATGGCCTCGGCTTCCTCAATGTTGAGGTCACCGACCAGGATAAGGGTCATGTTGTTGGCCACATAGTAGGTGTTGTAGAAGTCGTACATCTTGGCGGGTTGCGGGTTCTTGAGATGTTCGGTATAACCAATCACGGGACGTCCGTAAGGATGCTCGCCGAAGGTCTCCTTGAAGAGATATTCCTGGAAACCGCTGATGGGGTTGTCGCCACGCATGTTCTTCTCCTCATAAACGGCTTCGAGTTCGCTTTGGAACAGACGGAACACGGGGTTGCGGAAACGCTCCACATAGACGTCCATCCACTTGCTCAGCTGGTTTGAAGGGAAAGTGTTGAAATACATGGTTTGGTCGTAACTGGTGCCGGCATTCAGTCCCTTGCCACCCATTTGGGTGAGAATGACGTCGGTTTCATTGGGAATGGCATAGTCCGTGGAAGCAATCGATAACTCGTTGATTTTGAGTTGTATGGCATTGCGCTCCGCTGGGTCTGAGGTCTCGTGAAGCTTATCATACATAAGACTGATGCTGTCGAGATAGACCTTTTCTTTCTCCCAATTGATGGTACCGATGCGGTCGGTGCCCTTGAACATGATGTGCTCAAAATAGTGGGCCATGCCCGTTGCATCGGCAGGGTCGTTTTTGCTGCCAGCATGAACATAAACGGCACCGTAGATCACTGGTTGATCGTGATTTTCACACAAGATGACCTTCAGGCCATTGTCGAGATAGGTGGTCTTGGTCTTGAGGCCTGTCTGGGCAAAGAGCATTTGGCTGCCCAACAAGGCGATGAAAAGGAAAAGGATGTTTTTCTTCATGGTGGAATGTTATTGATTGGCAAATTTAAGAAATTCCTCACTGCTGATTCCCAGCAGTTTCATTTTTTTAACGACTTGAGGCAACTCATCTTTCAGGAATTCCTCTTTCATTTGGTTAAGGACTAACTCCTTGGCGTTGTCAGAGACGAAATAACCGATTCCACGTTTGTTATAGATGATGCCTGCCGTCTGCATGGTTTCATAGGAACGCATGATGGTGTTGGGGTTCACTCCAAGCTGGATGCCGAGGTCGCGGACCGACAGCAAACGGTCGTCGGCCTTGAGATCTCCGCTCAAAATCTGTTCATAAATCTGGTTGCAGATCTGTAAATATATGGGTTTGTGTGCGTTGAATTCCATGGTTTAGTATTTTTGAGTTTTTAGTTTGAAGAATAGTCCGATGTATAACCCTAGGGTGAGCACTGTCCGAAATACACTGCTAACAAGCATGGCATTTTTAGCGTAATTGGTAATTGTTTCAAAGTCCAAAGAGAGTGAAGCAGTGTTGCCTTGCGCTCTGATGATCCAAGGGAAAATACCTCTGGAAACAAAGAAAACTTGGATTATCAGGGTAAATAAATAACTGATGCCAATCATGCAGGCAAACGTCTTTGCGGTCTTGTGGGTCTTGAACAGCAGATTGCCAAGCATGAAAATGCCGATGTTGAAAATGACACTGATGATGGTGTTGTAGAGAGCTGTGGAACCGAACCGATCCATGATTTGTTGGATTTGTGCATAATACTCGGGGTTCGTGGTTATCTCGTTAGGATCGATTTCCATGAAGAGATTCTTTATCGTGTCATAAAATCCGAAACCCTTGATGTAATGGTTGAATCCCCCAAATGGCAATGCAGTTAACAAGGAGTCGATGCCCCATGAAAGAAGAAAGCAAATGACAGGAGTCAGAAGACAGTAGAAGACATAGCTGAGGTACTTTTCCAAGTTGGAGGCAGGAAGCATGGCGAAACGCACGCCTTCACGAGGCAGGTTGATGTCACCAAATGCCTTGGCAGGAACCATGATAATAGCCAGAGACGTGGCCAAGGATATCAAACCCCAACGGACTAGGGCGGGCATCGTGAAGTTGAAGATCAACGTCAACAGCCAAAAGACCAAAGTCAGTCCGCTCAAGATGGCTAGAGTGATCCCGAAGTTTCGGTAGTATTTTCGGAAGTCCAAAGAGAGGACTTTACCGAACCTATTGATATTGAATGTGTTGTTCATGATCAGTATTTTTGGTTTTTGATTTTACGGTAAGTGAGAGCGAAGAAGAAGATGGCGAGGACCAACACGAAGGCATCCATATACCAGATAAACATATCTCGCACGCCTGCCTTTGTGACCCAATGCTCGAAGAATACCCAGAAGTTGAACAGTTGCAGGACCAAGACGAGGACAAAGGTGATGAGCATCGCCCAGGCTATGGTCTTTCCAACCTTTCTTTTCTTGAAAAGAACGTTCCCGAATATGAAGAAGGAGGAGACCATCAAGATATAACATGCAATGGTGATGAGAAGCGGTACCAGAAAGTCTTTGGGTAATGCCACATAACCGACAAACCGTCCAAAAGGCAAGGTGGCGAGAAGGCTGTCCACTGCCCAACTGCCTAAACCGACAATCAACGGGGTGACGATGGAGCAGTAAATCAACATGCTGAAGAACTTCTCGCTGCTGGTGGCCGGCAACATGGCGAACCCCACGCCTTCGCGCGACAGGTTTGCCTTCCCATAGACCTTGGAGGGGACAAACAATAATACGGTGAACACAAAGATTGCTATCAAATAAAGGCGGGTGCCCTCGAAAATGTCAACTTCAAGAACCAATCCTGCTATCCAAAACAGGACGGGAAGGCAGCACCATACAATCAAGGAGATGCCGAAATTGCGGAAGTAACCCTTCCAATCTTTGGCAAGTACCTGGCCGAATCGTTTGAAATCAAAAGTGTTATTCATGACGATGCCCTTTCTTATCCAAAGAGTTGTTTGATGGTTTCCTTGTTCTTCATCACGGTGTTGAAGAGAATCTCGATGCTGATCTTGCTATCGATCCCCTCGGGATTGCGGGTCACGTTGACGTAGCCGCCAGGCATCATCTCACTGTAAAGCGCCGTGTCGTCCTTCTCGGTGCCATAGTCGAAATACAGCTTCTCGGTGATGGCGCGGAAAGTAGCCTTCAACAGTACCTCGTCATGGTCAAGGATGATGATGGGGTCGATGAGGTTCTCCACATCCTTCACCTGATGGGTCGAGATGATGATGGTGCGGTTGTCGTTGGCATGCTTGGCGATGACCTGACGGAACAAAGTCTTGGACGGGATGTCCAATCCGTTGGTGGGCTCGTCCAACAACAAATAATCAGTGTTTAAAGCCAAAGCAGTGGCAATCAAACATTTCTTCTGTTGTCCGAAGGAGAGCTCAGCGAATTTACAGCTGGGATCCACCTCCATCTCCTGGCAAAGCTCGAAAAACTGTTTTTCGTCATAGTTGGGGTAGAAGGGGGCTAACTCCTTAATATTATTAATAGGTGTGCCCTCCGGAATGGCGAAGTCCTCCGAGATGAAGAAGATCTTCTGCATGGTCTCTGGCCAACGCTTGAACGGAGCGACCTCATCAACCATACATTCTCCCGCAGTGGGTTTTTGTAATCCGCTGATGAGCTTCAACAAGGTGGTCTTACCCACGCCATTCTCGCCCAACAATCCGTAAATGTTGCCTTTCTCAAAGTTCAGGCTGATGTTTTTGAAGACGTTCTGGTATTTGTAACCGAAGTCTAAGTTCTTGATTTCAATCATATTACTATTCTTTGTTTTAGTGTATTAGTTAATTAGTACACTGCAAAAGTACGAATCTTTTTGATATTGTCAAGAAAAAAAGTAAAAAAATGAAAAAAATTATTGGCAAACCAATCGTTCGCAATGATTTCCCAATTTCACGATATATACGCCGTGCCTCAGCACTACATCAATCTGAATCGGCTCATCTGGCATGGCCGATATGGGTTGACTGAAGACGAGTCGCCCGTAAACATCATGGATGGTCACCTCCTTGGCCTCTGAATAAGGATCGGTTAGCAATAGTGAGAAGCTGCCGGAAGTAGGGTTGGGGAGACAAACGAACCTGTCGGGATTAAGCTCGTGCTCCGTTGTAAGAATAAGGTTTTCGAACTGTGACTTAAACGAAGAGCTTCGGTTCTTCAGGAAGTTGTCGATCAAGCCCAATCCCCAATTCCAGTACTCGACCGACTCAGGGCTGCCAAACCGACTCATGTGGTTGGGGATCTCTGAACGGAGCTCTTTGCTAGCCTCGATAAGCAATGGCCAAGTTTCCTCGTAGCGTAAGACTCCATCGGTCAGCACCTCCATCCGTTCGCGAAACTGTTGGCGAAAACGGTCGTTTTCAAGGCATCTCCTAAACAACAAAGACGCTTTTGTCGAGGATGGCCAGGTGTCATCGCCCGTATAACATGCATTTTCAAAGACTAGAATATCATCGCGGGTCAAGGCGGCGTCTCCATCGAAGAACATCCATCGCCAAGGACCTCCTTTTTCCTGCCAAAACCTGGTGTTGTTGGCAGGCCAGTCCCAGTTGGCGATAAAGGTCTCAAAAATCATATAGTCGATGAAATTGTCGATGTCGATGCGTTTGCATAGGTAATCGTAGCTCCGCTGGCTCTTGGCGTCATGTGTGTCAAGCCAACGCATCAGCTGTTTGAAATCGTCGGCATCTCCAAACTCAGGTTGACTGTGCCAATTCTTGATCATGGTGCAACGCTCCGGGTCAACAAGGTAATGGTCTTCCAGATAATGCTCGTCGAGACGTTCCTGCAAATAGTAGATGCCCCAATACTCCCCATTCAGATAGAGCTTTACGGGTCGCGAAAAAGGGGCGTCAAGGCCGACTTTCCGAGCCATAATGTTGCAGATGTGATCCTGGACTCCGGTGAGAGGCCACAAGGTGGAATAGGGCTTCAGTACCAATCGCTTGAAGCTGGTATAAGTGTCGCTGTTGAAGATGTCGTGGTCGAATCGTTTCTTGCCATATTCCTCACGGGCATATAGTTTCAAGCCTTTGCTGGGGTAAAGCCGGGCTCGATTGCCATGCGTCCTGACACCGCATTCTTGATTGATGCTGCTTCGTTGGTCGGGTTCGATGAATTCAACATGAGCCAAACGTTCCCATTCACGACCCGTCTGGAAATAGTTGCCAGTGCGTTCCGGGTCGTTGGGATCCCAGGTGGCTCCAGGAATCATGATTCCCGTCGCATAGTCGAAAAGGGAAAGCGAGTCCAAGCAAAGGGAGACCACTGCCAAATCATGATGGTCGAACCCCAGCTCTTTAATTAAATAGGTGTGGGTCACGATCTTGCTGATACAACTGTCGTTTGCGTCGAAGACCGCAGCGCGGATGACGATGGCGTGCGAAACGGAATCCGGTGCGTAAAACAGATGATCAGGGGAGGTGGGTATGGTGTAGATATCAGCGTGGGAATAGAGTCCTGGGCCTAGAGCCAAAGGCTCTTCATAGCGCAAAGAGGTGGCATCGGGGGTGTTGCCGTTGGTCGTAAAACGCACGTGGTGTTCTTGTGACAGGCAGCTGAGTCTAAGCTGGAAACTGTGGCTGTACATGCCGCCTGGGGATGAGAAAATGACGGTCTCGTTTTGCGCGATTAAAAGACAGGAAACCGCGCACAGCAACAGGGTCAGGAGGCCTTTTCTCATTACGGTTTGATTTTGTGATAGTGGCACATCAAGATCTCGTCAGCGTCTTTTCTATGCAGATGCATGGCGCCACCCAGGCAGTTTTTATAGACGTCGCAGCTGGCGCATGGCCCGGTCTTCATCCAGCTACGGTCGCGAAAGCGTTGGAACCGGTTTTCCCAGACGTCTAGGAAGTCATCGTGATAGATGTTGCCCTGAGCGAAACGACGGTCGATGTTCGGGCAGGCCGAGATGCTCCCGTCAACGAGGATGGAACCGATGGTGATTCCGGCACGGCAGAAGTAGTACCAGTCGCGCACCTTACGCTCATAAGGACCCACGTAGGCCTCGCAACTGAACTTGGCGTCAATCTTGCCTTCCCGACGAGTGGCGACGATGAAATCCATCAGCTGCCGAAACTGCTGGTCGCTGAGTTGCAGGTTGGGATCTTTGGCCGCACGACCGATGGGTTCGATGGTGAAAAAACGCCAGGCCTTCACATGATGTTCTATGAGTAGCTGTTTTATTGTTTCTAACTCATTGATATTCATCGGACTAACGCAAGTAACCACATCGTATGCCAGAGGCCTCTTCTCATTAGCTACCAAGTCGATGGCATTTAAGGCATGGTCGAAGCTGCCTTGTCGTTTCCGGAAAGTGTCATGCGTCTCGCGGAGTCCATCGAGACTGAAAGTGATGCTGCACAATCCTGCGTTCATCAGCTCCCCATGCCTGGTTGCGTTGTAGGCAAAGCCGTTGCTGACAATGCCCCAGAGGAAGCCATGGTTGCGAAGCTGTCTGCCACAGTCGGCCAAGTCCGCCCGTACCAAAGGCTCACCTCCAGTGATCACCACAAGGATAGAGTTTCTTTTGAATCGTTTCTCCAGAGGTTCAATGGCCTTCAAAAGATCCTCAAAAGGCATGTCTTTGTACAACGAAGAGGCTGTGCAATCCGAGCCACAATGCTGGCAATTGAGGTTGCAGCGTTGCGTGCATTCCCAAAAGAGATAATCCAACTCGTGCAGCTGGGTCTCTTTCTTGCGAAAATAGTTATGAAAGGCCTGAAGCATGACCTTACTCGGCTTCGACCTCCGAAGGCATTTCCTGCTCCATTTGCTGGATGGAGTCGGTCACCTGGGCGACTTCCTCTTCTTCATGATTGAAGTCTTCCATCGGATGTGGCGCACCATAACAAGCCTGCATGATGAACATCACGGTTGTAAGAGCAGATGCTTTGAATAATCCTCTGAATAGTTTGTAGATTTTCATAACTGTTGTTTTTATTGTTTGTTGTTCAGTACAATGATAGGCTTTGATGAGCCTCCGATTTTCAAGATATACTCCCCTGGCCTCAACGTAATGTCGAAACTCAAATTGTTTTCTCCTGACTGAAGGATCAATGTCTTTTCATAGACGAGACGTCCTAAAAGGTCGAAAATGCGCAGTTGAGTGTATCCCGCCATGTGGCTGTCGATGATTACTGAGAAATGGTCGCTGACTGGGTTTGGTGCAACGATGAAATCCGGCAGTGTATCATGGGTGTCTATGTTGAGGAACTGGTTCAGTCGGTCGAACATGTTGCTGCATCGCTCTTCCAGGAAATGATCGAGGTTGGAGACCAGATTCTCCCATTGGGTGCTGGTGGTCGGCACTCCAAAGCGTTGCGCTTGCGCAGGAACCGCTTCGCGAACGCGCGCGGCTGCTTCCTCCAGCAGGGGATGGGTGTGTTGGTAGCTGAATGTTCCGACCAACAGTTGGGTGAAACGATTGGCGAACATCTGCCGGAAGTCGTGGTTCTCAAGCAGTTTTCGGAACAACAGCGTTGCTCTGGGACTGTTGGGCCATCCGTTTCCGTTGACGCTCGTGGCGTTGTCGAAGACATCAAAGTTCATTTTCATCAGACAGTCATCACCGTCAAAGAAGATCCAACGCCATATCCCATCATGGAGTTGGTAGCACCGCATGTTGTTGCCTGGCCAGTCGTTGTTAGCGATGAACAGCTCGAAGCAATAGTAGTCGATGAAGCAGTCGATGTCGATCATCGAGCAAATCCTCATGTAATCCGCCTCCAGAGTCATGTCGCTGTTCTTCAACCATTCCATCATTTGATTGAAGTTGGTGTTGTCTCCGTCAGCGATGTCGCCATACCAACTTTCCATGACGTTGTAGTCCAGGTCTTCGTTGCCGAAGTGATCCTCCAGATAGTGTGCATCCGGTTTCTCCTTGATATAATAGATTCCCCAGAACTCTCCGTTCAGGTACATCATCGCTGGCCTTGAGGCGAGTGCTTCCATGTTGAGCTCATTGGCCATCCGGTTGCAGATGTCGTCTTGAATCCCGTGGCTGAACCAACGACAGGTGAAGGGTTTCAGTACCAGATGTTTATAGCTGTCGTATGGGAGCTCCTCGAAGAATTTGTGGTGGAATCGCTTTTCACCATAAATCTCGCGGGCGTAGATTTTCATTCCTTTTTGAAGGCTATATCTTCCCGTTCCGCCATGGGTTCTGATACCTGCTTCCTGGCGAATGCCACATTCGCCATCGGGTTCAAAGAACTCCACCGAGACGCGTCTTTCCCATTCCATGCCGCTTCCGAAGTAGTTGCCAGTCCAAATCGAATCCGTCGGACTATGGTTGATGCCGGGCACCAAAATCCCTCTCTCGTAGCCGAAGAGGTCCAACGAGTCGGCGGCAATGGAAAGCACAGGCAAGCCATGGCTCTCAAAGCCCAAGGAGGTGATGAGATAGGTGTTGGTTGCGACTTCGCTGAGACGTTGTCCGGCGTCGTCAAACACGGCGGCGCGAATGACGATGACATGGTCAACGGAGTCGGGTGCGTAAAACATGAAAGGAAGACAGACCGGAATGGTGTAGTAGTTGGATTGACAGTAAAGACTTTCGTCAAGTGTCAGTGGTTGCTCGTAACGTGGTGAAGAGGCAGTAGGAGCATTGCCGTTGGTGGTGTAATGGATGTGATGGTTCGCATAGAAGCAATAGAGTGAGAGGTCGAAACTCTCTTGGTAGAGTCCTCCGGGAGAAGAGAAAAGAACCCGTTCTTCCTGCGCCGATGCTGTGGCGCACAGGATCATCAGGATGACGGTAAGCCATAGGGTTTTTCTTTTCATGCTATCTCTTTATTTTTTGATACTCAATATCACTCCTAAGGCCACGCCGAGGAAAGCCGCAAACAGCACTTGCAGGGTAGGGGGCAATAAGAAGGTGATGGTGTGTGCCGGATACCAGAATAACGGGATGGTCTTGGCAAATACGAAGCCATATTGGATGTCCCAGTTGATCTTCTTCGAAATGGTCTCGCGGATTCGCAAAGGTTGGCTGAAGAAGCCTTTCAACGTCCCGCCGGTCTCAGCAATGTGAATGTCGGTGATCTTGTGGAAAGTCATGAACACGGGGGCGAACAGCGTATTCATCAGGACGCTGATGCACAGGGCTACAAGGAACTTACCCCAGCTCAGCCCTCCTGAAAACCATGAGACCGCTTTGCCATCAAGATGGAAGCCACCGTCCAGCAAGGCGATGGTGCCGGTCTTGAAGATGGTCATAGCTGAGGCAATGACCACACCAAGCACTCCCCAGATCAGCATCTTGGGCAATAGGCCGAAGCCTTTTTTGATGTATAAGCCCTCGCGGATCCGCAACGCCAACATCTCTCCAAAGGTGCCCAGGATGGCGAACTTGAAGAAACTCATCAGCAGGCCATGGTTCTTGGTGGTTGTGTTGAACCACTCCCAGGCTCCGGGGATGAAAGCAAAGCCGCAGATGACGGCGGCCACGATGATTAGCGTGATGATGTCAGCCTTTTTCATGGGTTCCTCGTTTCATTTTTCCGTTTGTCAAGTTCCTTGTTCTGCCAATAGCGACCTAACAGGCAAAGCACACATACTCCAAAGAGGATGCCTCCCAGGACAAAGCCTGTCTGGGAGGCAATCTCATAGTTGGTTTCCTTGTATTTGAAATAGATCCATAGGCCATACCCCAGGATGCCTAAGTCGCCGAGGATGCAGACCAGATAACCCAAGGTGCGGTACTTCTTCTCAGTGCGTTTCAGCAGTCGGTCGCCGAAGAAGGTGAACAACACCAAGGCGGCGTAAATCAGGTAGATGAGGGAACGGCTGGTAATCATGGCGTGTTATTTTTCGATTCTGATTCTGGCATCCACGGCGACCACGTTCTTCGGGTTGCCCAAAAGCGGGTTGAGGTCCATCTCGGCGATCTCGGGAGCGGCCATCACCAGGGCGCTGACACGGGCGATTTGCTCGGCATAGACATCGACGTTGACGGGCTGTTGGCCACGCACACCTTGAAGGATCTTGTAGCCGCGGAGCTTGGTGAGCAGGTCTTTGGCTTCATCGACAGCCACAGGGGCGAGGGCGCTTTGCACGTCTTTCAACACCTCGATGAAGATGCCGCCAAGGCCAAAGAATACCTGATGTCCGAACTTGGCATCGCGGATGGCGCCAATATACACCTCGGTGCCGTCGAGCATCGGATACATCTCCACTGCATAGGTGTCCTTGATGGCCATCAGACGGTCGAACTCACGTTGCACCGTCTCGATGTCGCGGACGTTCAAGGTCACACCTCCGACATCGGACTTGTGGACGGGTCCCACGACCTTCATCACGAGCGGATAACCCACCTCGTTGGCAAAGGCCACGGCTTGTTCCTTCTTGTCCACCACGCGGATCTGCTTCTGGGCGATGCCAGCAGCATCCAACAGCTGGTAGATCTTGTCGGGATCGATATAGCCGTTCTCGCAATGGTCGATGACCTCGCGGATACGTTTCACATCGACGGCAGGCAACTCCACATCCTCGGGCTGAGGCTTCGGCGTGTTGTAGATCTTGCATAAGGCATTGCCAAATACGCATTCCTCAGGGAAGTTGATGCGGTGCTTGTTGTTGATGAAGTCAGCAATCTCATCTTTCACGTTGATGATGGAAGGCAGGATGGGGAAGATGGGCTTCTTGCAAGTCTTCATCTTCTCGTCGAGGACCTTATAGACCTCGTAATTCTGGAACAGGCCAGGCGAGCCGAAGATGACGCACATGCTGTCGATCTCGTCGAAGTCATTCTCACAGGCGTCGATGATGTAACCCAGCTGTTCAGCGGTGCCAGTGGCTAAGAAGTCGATGGGGTTGCCTACCGAGGAACCGTTGTAGAGTTTCTCAAGGAGTTCCTGAGCCTTGGGTCCTTCGATGTGCGGCACATCCATGCCATTGTTGGAAAGCACGTCGGTGAGCATAACGGCGGGACCACCGGCATGGGTGATGACAGCCATGTTCTTGCCTTTCACTTCAGGGTGCATGAAAATGGCGCACACCGTGGTCAGCTCCTGGCGGTTGTGGCAACGTACGATGCCTGCCTTGCGGAACAAGGCGTCAACGGCGACGTCAGAAGTGGCCAAAGCACCGGTGTGCGAACTGGCGGCACGACTGCCGGCAGCGGAGCCTCCTGACTTGATGGCGGCAATCTTGCAGCCCTTCAAAATCAGTGAACGGGCATGCTTCAACATCTTCTTCGGGTCGGAGATCTTCTCCATATATAACATGATGACGCGGCTGCTCTTCTCGGGGTCGAAGGTCTCATCGAGATGTTCAAGCACATCTTCGATGCCTAACTGAGCGGAGTTGCCAACTGCCCATACGCTGTTGAATGTCAGTCCGTTGCTGATTCCGTACTCCTTGATGAACACTGCAGTGGCACCCGAGCCGGTGATGAAATCGACGCCATGAGGGTCGAGGGTCGGGATGGGGGTATCGAAAGCACCGCAGTAGTTGTTGTTGAGGAATCCGGTGCAGTTGGGTCCGATGAGCGAGCCGCCCACGCTGTTGATGGTGTCAGCGATATGACGCTCCCATGCAGCGCCCTCGGCATTCTCCTCACCGAAGCCGGCAGAGACGATGATGAAACCCTTGGTGCCCTTCTCGTGAGCCAGCAGGTCAACAGTGGCAGGGCAATATTTGGCGGCGATGGCCAAAATGGCGCAATCCACCTGAGGAAGGTCCTCGACCTTAGAGAAACACTTGATGCCCTGGACTTCCGTCTCCTTTGGGTTTACGGTATAGACTTGGCCCTTGAAGGGACTTTCCAAAAGGTTCTTCAGGACTTTGCCACCAGGCTTGTGGATGTCGGTGGACGCTCCCACCACGACAATGCTTCTCGGATCGAGTAATTCTTTTGCGATCATAATTGTGTTTCGATTTATAGATTTAGAAATTTTTGCAAAGATAGAAATAAATGCTAATGCTTCGTCTTAAGATGTAATGAATTCAGACGTTCCTCGCAGTCGAGTAACAACTGGTAATGGATTTTGTTGAATAAGCCCTCGTTGCACATCTGCTCAATCTCGCTGCGGCTCAGCCATTGCACCGAGTCCACCTCGTCGCGTTGCAGTCGTAACATCTCGATGGGGACGTTGCTCTTTAACATGTATAACATGGTGAACTTGTAGTTGTACCTCCGGATACGCAAAAGCTTGAGCTCGCTCTTGGTGACCGAGATGCCTAGCTCCTCCTTGAGTTCGCGGAGCATCGCGATGGTGAAGTCGCGCTCACCGGCTTTCACGTGACCGGCAGTGGTGGCGAAATAGCCGCCTTTTTGTTGCGATACTTTCTGAATCAGGTACTTGCCTTCGTTATTATAGATGAAGACGGCCACGATGGGGATCATCAAACCCGCTGGAATTGGTTGCCCCCGCTCCACAATCTGACCGGTGGGCCTTAAGTCGTTGTCGTATAGTTCCAATAATTCCATAACGTAACTCTATACCGCAAAGATAAGGAAATCCTCTGAAATAAAGTGAAGAATGAATCATAAAAAAGCATAATTTTGCGGCCCCATAAAGGGAGTGACTATGGAAGAGAAGTTGTTCAATAAGAATTACCTTTGCCTTTGTGCGGCTAACTTTCTGTTTTTCTTTTCGTTTTACCTGCTTCTGCCGGTGCTGCCTTTTTTCATCATCGACCAGTATCATGCTGGCAATGCGGTGATCGGAACGGTGATTTCCTGCTACACTTTGGCCACCTTGGTGGTGCGGCCTTTTTCAGGATATATGATGGATACTTTCAAGCGTAAGCCTTTGTACCTGTTGGCTTTATGTCTCTTCACCGCCATCTTCTGTGGCTATCCTTTCGCTTCCACCGTCACCATCCTTACCATCGTCCGTGTGGTGCATGGCTTGGCTTTTGGCCTCACCTCCGTAGGGGGTAACACCTTGGTCATCGACGTGGTGCCTTCGGAGCATCGTGGCGAGGGCATCGGCTATTTCGGCGTGGCCAACAACATCGCCATGGCTGTCGGTCCGATGACGGGGCTGTTTGTTTATGAGCATTTCAGTTATAACGTCATCTTCATGGGTTGTATGGCGTGCAGCCTTTTGGCTGCCCTTTTTGCTTCAAGGATCCAAACCAAGGTGCGTCCTCCAGTGAAACGTCCGCCGATCTCGTTGGACCGTTTCGTGTTGGTCAAAGGTCTGTTGGCAGGATTGTCCTTTTTGATGTTGGCTTTCGCTTATGGGCAAATCTCTAATTATATCGCTTTGTATGCCAAGGAGATGGAACTGAGCATCAGCAGTGGACTCTTTTTCACGGTGTATGCTGTCGGATTGATAGTCTCTCGTCTTTTCGCTGGTAAGATGGTCGATCGGGGCAAGGTGACCCAAACCATTACTTTGGGATTGGGCATCACGGTGTTGGCCTTGTTTGGCCTTGGGATGTGTCATCATTTTAACCGTTGGGGCAGCGACATCACTGCGGTGGCTTTTCTGGTCATCGCCATGTGCTGCGGCTTGGGTTTCGGTGCTGCTTTTCCTTCATTCAACGCCCTTTTCATCAACCTCGGTACCAACGCCCAGCGCGGTACTGCCACTTCCACCTACTTGACTTCCTGGGACTTGGGTCTTGGCATCGGCATCTTCTCCGGTGGCATGCTTTCCCAGCACTTCTCCTTCTCTGCCGCCTATCTTGTCGCCGACATCATGGTGTTGCTCTCCTTGATTTTCTTCGTCATCGTGGTTGCTCCGCATTATCATCGTCATAAGATTCGGTGAGATCCCCACACTGCGCCCTGACGGGCTGTGGGTCCCCACACTGCGCCCTAACGGGCTTGTGAGGGGTTATGGAGAGCTAGCCTCTTCGAGGCTTTAGAGGCACTGCTTAAGTGGAAATGGTCCAGCCTCGGAGAGGCTGATTTTTAGTATCCCCGCACAAGCCCGTTAGGGCGCAGTGTGGGGAAGGAGACAGCCTAAGTGACCAGCGTCCCGAAGGGACGCGCTCTCACCAAATGCTAGTCTCTGAGGAAAAAAGCCTCTTGTATCTTCATTCCATTTTCTATGAGGAAAGTTCGATACTCCTCCTGGAACGACCGTCTTGTGTGATGCTCCTTTTGATGTTGGATGTAGTTTATTATCCTATCCTTGTCTGACCAACCACATGAAAAACCAGCATATTCATGTCCCCATCCTCTCCAACTTGGAAATGATGGGTTGCTTCTGAGCCACTTGCTAGTGAATGTTTTTATGGCTTGAACGTATTGAGCTAACGAGATTGTTGATGGTAATGACACCAAAATATGTACATGGTCGGGCATACCCCCGATACGATATATTTTAGCTTTTAGGTTTTCGGTCTGAGACAAGATGATTGCATAGAGCTCTCTTTCATGTTCTGTCTTGATTGTCTGTTCACTTTTGTAGGTTCTGAGGACAATGTGGTAGAGGTTTTGGATGTAACTCATGATGTTTTTATTATTTGATGGTGTTGTTGAGAGAGCGTGTCTTCAACACGCTGGAGGTTCTGGGAGGTGAGGCCCCCGCTCTAGACTCTGTAGGGCTTGTGAGGCCCCCACACTGCGCCCTGTCTGGCCTGTGGGTCCCCACACTTCGCTCTGCCGGGCTTGTGAGGCCCCCACACTGCGCACTGTCGGGCTTGTGAGGCCCCACACTGCGCACTGTCGGGCCTGTGGGTCCCCACACTGCGCCCTGACGGGCTTGTGAGGCCCCCACACTGCGCCCTGACGGGCTTGTGAGGGGTTATGGAGAGATAGCCTCTTCGAGGCTGTCGAGAGACTCTCCGAAATGATGATGGCATAGGTTGGTTGATTCTGTTGGGTTATGTTCCTATTTTGGGGTGTCAAAATATTTTTATTCTCTGCAAAGATAATTAATAGAAATATATAATATAATATTATTTATATTATTTCATTTATTTTAATCAAAAGAGAAGAGTTGTTTGAATGAAAGTCTATTTTATTATCTTTGTGGCAAAAAAAGAAAAACATGATGAAACGACTTCTTCTCTTTATCTTGCTCTTGACGGCTCTGCAGCTGAATGCCCAAGAAATGCTCGTCGGCACCTATAATATCCGTTACAAGAACTGGAACGACAGCGTTCAAGGAGATCAATGGCCTAAACGCTGCCAGGTCATCTGCGACCAGGTGAACTTCATGGCTCCCGATATCTTCGGAGCTCAAGAAGTGCTGTATGGACAACTTTGTGACATGCTGAAGGCCCTCGATGGCTATGACTACATTGGCATCGGACGCGACGACGGCTACCGTGGAGGTGAACATGAACCTATCTTTTTTAAGAAAGACAAACTGGAACTACTCGATCATGGCGACTTTTGGCTTAACGAGACTCCCGACAAACCCGCCCTCGGATGGGACGCAGCATGCATTCGTATCTGTACCTGGGGCAAGTTTGCAGTGAAACAAAAGGAAGGACCTCAACGTCGTGGGCTTTTTAACCGCCGTAAAAAGGAACCTCAAAAGATCCTCTATTATTTCAACCTCCATATGGACCATGTCGGCGTGGTGGCCCGACGTGAAGCCGCCAAGCTTGTCGTCGCCAAGATTCAAGAGATTGCCCAAGGCCTTCCAGTCATCATCACGGGTGACTTCAACGTCGATCAAGATAACGAAATCTATACCATCTTCACCAATTCAGGCCTGCTGAAAGACTCCTTCGAATCTGCGCGTATCCGCTTCGCTGAAAACGGCACCTTCAATAGTTTCAAGACAGAATACTACACCACTAGCCGTATCGACCACGTGTTTGTCTCACCTTCGACGTATGTCGAAGCCTATGGCGTCCTCACCGATAGCTACTGGACTCCCGATGATTCCGACGACGCCCTCAAAGCCTTTGACGCCCCACAAGAGATCTCGTTCGACACCCATGTCAGGCGTAATCCATCGGACCATTATCCGGTATTTGTGAAGTTGAGAATGGAGAGATGAGAGTTGAGAATGCTATGAATGGCGACGTTGGCGGATCGCCTCGAAAGTGACGATGGCGGTGGTTACCGATACGTTGAGCGAGTCGGCGATGCCGTTCATGGGGATGATGATGTTTTGGTCAGCGGCCTCAACCCAAGCCTGTGAGATTCCTGTTGCCTCAGTGCCCATCACCAGAGCAGATGCCTTGCGGAAGTCCGCGTCAAGGTAATCGATGGAGGCCTTCAGGTAAGTGCAATAGATGGTGATGCCATTCTTCTTGAGCCAATGGATGCACTCTTCGGTGGAGCAGGCATATACGGGCACGCTGAAGATGCAGCCGATGCTGGCTCGGATGGCATTGGGATTGAAGAGGTCGGTGGCGGGGTCGGCCACGATGACGGCATCGACACCGGCAGCATCGGCAGTACGCATCACAGCCCCTAAGTTTCCGGGTTTCTCTACGGTCTCCAACACGATGATCAAAGCGTCATTCTTTGGCTTGAAGTCGTTGATGCTCTTGTATTTAGGTATGGCTATCGCCAATAGCCCGTCACTGCCTTCACGATAAGCAATCTTCTCAAAGACCTCTTCGCTCACCGTCTCAACATATCTGGCTTGGATGTTCAGTGGCTCGCGCAAAAGCGACTCGCACACATAAAGTTGCTCAATCTCGAAACCGCACTGTTGTGCGCGTTCAATCTCCCGTTGTCCCTCGATGAGGATGCGGTTTTGTTCCCTTCGTTCCGAAGCCTTTTGTAACCTAACAAGGTTCTTTATCTTAGGATTACTCTTACTAGTTATCATCTTTCATCTTTCATTTTTCACCTTTCACCTTTCACCTTAATCTGCGATAGCACTAACCCGAAAATGACAATGACGATTCCCACCATCTTAAATAAGGTGATTTCCTCATGGATCAGGAAATAGCTGAAACAAGCGGTGAAGATGGGAATGAGGTTGGTATAGACGTTGGACCGTGCCACACCGAGTTTTCCGACGGAGTAGGTGTAGAGCACGTAAGAAATGGAACTCGCCAGGATGGCTAAGAGCAGCAAGGGGACGATATAATCGCCAACCTGCATCACCGATGGCAGTTGATCGAATTCCACCAAAAGTACGAAGGGGAGGAAATAGATCACGCCAATGGAGTTCTCCACCAGCACCACGGTGATGGGATTGTATTTGTCGGCCAGTTTTTTCAAAGTGACGCTGTAACATACGGCAACGATCACGGCCATGAAGATGAACAGCAGTCCAGGGATGGACGCAGTGAGCTCCAAGTTCTTGTTGAAAAGCATCAGCAATACCCCCAAAAACGACACGATGAGTCCAACGATGTTCATGGCGCTGATTCGTTCTTTCAGCACTAGGAAGGCGCCAATGGGTGCGAACAACGGGATGGTGGCCACGATGGCGGAGCAGATGGTAGGCGATACCCTCAGCAGTCCGTAGCTTTCACCGATGAAATAGAGGAAAGGCTCGAAGAAGGCGGCAAGGAAAAACAAGCCTATGTCTTTTCGAGCGACCTTCTCGGTCCTCTTGAGTAAGATCCTAATCACAAACAAGAAGATACAAGAGATCAGCAGTCGCAGCAAGATGGTCGTCCCAGGTTGCAGTGTCTGAAACACTTGGGTGGACCACACGTAGGAGCCGCCCCAAATGATCATTGCGATCAGTGCGGTGACATGCGGTAAAAAGCGTTTATTAGTCATGATCAAGCAGAAATGGTCTGCAAAATTACGTTTTTTATCGTTTTTTTTACTATTCTGGCTGATTTTTGGCGAGATTATTGTAAGTTTGCGAGGTCAAATCAGAGAATAGTATTAACAAATAAAAACACATCATCATGAAAAATCTTCGATTGATTTGCTTGGCGCTCTTCGCAGTGTTCTGCATGGCGTCATGCCGTGGGCCGCAGGGTCCTGAAGGAAATGCCAATGTGAAGTCTTCGACGGTGACGGTCAAGTCTTCTGACTGGTATTGGGACAACAACACATCATGGCGCGTGGACATCTCCTTCGATGCTATCGATGCCAACATCACTGATTATGGTGCAGTGCTCGTCTATATGGATGACGACACAGGTGCTACTTGGCGCCAACTTCCGCTGACGTTCTACTATGAGGCTCAAGACGATCAGGGTGTTTATAGACTATACTCCTCATCACTGGAGGTCTCCAGCTATGACAATGGTGTGAGCATCTTTTGGACCGAGAACGACTTCTTCGATGGTTTCCGCCCGACCGAGCACAGATTCAAAATCGTAGTCATCGCCGCCAGCTACTACAACTCACGTAGCGATGTGGACTACAGCGACTACCAAGCCGTGAAAGCAGCCTATCAGCTGGCCGACTAATTGCTGAGGACCGTAAAGGTCATAAACCCTGAAAAGGCAAGAAGCATCAAAGCGCCTTCAAAACGCGAGATCTTCCTGCCTTTTCCTGTAAATACGAACAGCGTCATCAGCAGGTTGGCGCCAAACAGGAAAAACAAGGAGTTGTTCATCTTTGTGTCGAACTGCAAGGGGGTGATTAAACCGCTGATACCCAGTACCACAAAGATATTCAAGATGTTGGACCCCAAGACATTGCCGATAGCGATACCGGCATTTTTCTTGGTGGCAGCCACTATGGAGGTGATGAGCTCGGGTAAAGAGGTGGCCACTGCGACCACAGTGAGACCAATCATGGCATCACTCATGCCCCAGGCCTTGGCGATGATTTGGGCATTGCGCGAGACAAGCTCTCCACCGCCGTATAATCCTCCGATTCCAAGGAGGACGAATAGGATGGTCTTCCACCAAGGCATGGGAATTTGGACAGCCTCTACATCCGTGTTCTCAGGATCTTTGACTTTGACGGTCAAGATAAGATAGATGACTGCACAGGCAAGCAATGCCAAGCCTTCCGCCCATCCGATGCTATTCTTGGGCCCCATGAAATGTGCAAACAAATAAAGGGCAATCGTGGCAACAAAACCTGCAGGGATGTCGCGCCGTATGGAGATACGACTCACATCGATGGGATAGATGGTGGCAGCGACTCCGAGGATGAGCAAGAGGTTCATGATGTTGCTTCCGACGATGTTGCCGATCGCCAAGCCAGAGTTTCCTTGAAAACAGGAAAAAACATTGATGATCAACTCGGGCAACGAGGTGCCAAAAGCCACAATGGTCAAACCAATCATCAATGGCGACATCTTGGCTCGGATGCCGATACTCGTGGCACCGTCAACCAACCAGTCGGCACCCACAATCAGCACCACGAACCCTATAATCAATAAAAGAATCGTCCAAACCATCTCAACTCTCCATTCTCAATTCATATAGTTTCTCGCCCCAAAGATCTTGCTCCCCACGCGTACCAAGGTCGCTCCTTCTTCGATGGCGATGGGGTAGTCGTCCGACATTCCCATAGAGATCTCCCTGAACTGTTCTTGATCCTCGAAATAGTCTTTTTTCAAGATGTTAAAGATGTCTTTCAGATGCTTGAACTCTTTGCGGACCTGCTCCATGTCGTCGGTGAACGTAGCCATGCCCATCACACCGCAGATGCGTACGTTTTGCATGGCTTTGAAAGTCTCCGATTCAAGCAGTTGTCGAGCCTCGTCGAGGTCCAGACCGAACTTGGTTTCCTCTTGGGCGATATGAAACTGCAACAGACAGTCAACCACACGTTCGTGTTTCTTGGCTTCCTTGTTGACCGCCTCGAGCAGGTTGGCTGAGTCGATGCTATGGATGAGGGTGACAAAAGGAATAATGTATTTGATCTTGTTGGTCTGCAAGTGTCCGATGAAATGCCATTGGATGTCATGGGGTAGGACCTCATGTTTGTCGCGCATCTCCAAGGCGTGGTTCTCACCAAAGATGCGTTGTCCAGCTTCATAGGCCTCCTGAACGTCGCTCACGGGCTTGGTCTTGGAGACCGCCACCAAAGTGACTCCTTCGGGTACGGTGGCTTTGATTTTTGCCAAATTTTCCTTAATCATGGGTTTAAAAAGTTTTGTCTGCAAAAGTAGTCATAATTCATAATTCTTAATTCATAATTCTTAATAATTTCCTACCTTTGCAGCCAAATATTTTTTTAGTTATGTTTGAAGGATTAAGTGAAAAACTAGAACGTTCGTTCAAGGTCCTTAAGGGACAAGGATATATCACCGAGGTCAACGTGGCCGACACCATGAAGGAAATCCGTCGCGCCTTGCTCGATGCCGACGTGAGTTACAAGATTGCCAAAGACGTCACCAACAATATCAAGGAGAAAGCCTTGGGTCAACAGATTCTCACTTCGGTCAAGCCGGGCGAGATGATGGTCAAGATCGTCCATGATGAGCTGGCTGAGCTCATGGGTGGGGAACATGAGGATATTAACCTCAAGGGTAACCCAAGCATCATCCTGATCGCCGGTCTGCAAGGTTCTGGTAAGACCACCTTCTCAGCGAAGCTGGCCAACTACCTGAAACGCAAGAAGACCAAGCAGGTCTTATTGGTGGCTGGCGACGTTTATCGTCCAGCAGCTATCGACCAACTCAAGGTTTTGGGACAACAGGTCGAGGTGGAAGTCTATAGCGAGGACGGCAACAAGAATCCTGTCGAGATTGCACAACATGCCATTGAGCACGCCAAGGCTCAAAGCAAGAATGTGGTCATCATCGATACCGCTGGACGTCTGGCCGTCGATGAAGAGATGATGGATGAAATCGCTCGCATCAAAGAGACGGTGAATCCTCACGAGACCTTGTTCGTGGTCGATGCCATGACGGGCCAAGATGCTGTTAACACCGCCAAGGCATTCAACGATAGGCTGGACTTTGACGGCGTGGTGCTTACCAAGTTGGACGGCGACACCCGTGGCGGTGCAGCCCTCACCATCCGCACCGTCGTCGAGAAACCCATCAAGTTCGTCGGTATCGGCGAGAAGATGGATGCCCTCGACGTGTTCTATCCCAAACGTATGGCCGACCGTATCCTCGGCATGGGCGACATCGTATCCCTCGTGGAACGTGCCCAGGAACAGTTTGACGAGGAAGAGGCCAAACGCCTCCAAAAGAAACTTGCCCAAAACGAGTTCAACTACAACGACTTCCTCAAGCAGATCCAACAAATCAAGAAGATGGGTAACATCCGCGACTTGGCGAGCATGATCCCGGGCATGGACAAGGCCCTCAAAGGAGAGGAGATCGACGATGACGCCTTCAAGAGTATCGAGGCCATCATCTTCTCCATGACCCCTGCCGAACGCGAGAACCCGAAGCTGCTCAACGGTACACGCCGTAAACGCATCGCCCTGGGTAGCGGCACCTCCATCGTCGAAGTCAACCGTCTGGTGAAACAGTTTGAGGAAACAGCCAAGATGATGCGTATGATGACCACCGGTGGTGGAAAGAAAATTATGCGCATGGCTAGCGGGATGAGGAGAAGGTAGATTTTTTAGAAGACAGAAGTAAGAAGTAAGAAGACAGAAGTTAGAAGAATATAAGAATATGAGTAAGATTATTGATGGCAAAGCCATCTCCGAACAAATCAAGAGAGAAATTGCGGCCGAGGTTGCTAACATGATCGACCACGGCCAAAACGCTCCGCATCTCGCTGCCGTCATCGTTGGCGACGATGGCGCTAGCAAGACCTATGTCGCATCGAAAGAGAAAGCCTGCCACTCTGTGGGCATGACCTCTTCGGTGTATCGTCTCCCGGAAAGCACCACAGAAGCTGAACTGCTCCAGACGGTGGAATTCCTCAACAACGACCCGGAGATTGACGGCTATATCATCCAGCTGCCGCTGCCGAAGCATATCAACGAGGAAAAGGTCATCGCAGCCATCAAGCCCGAGAAGGACGTCGATGGCTTTACTAGCGTCAACGCTGGCCGGATGCAGCTGGGGTTGCCCTGCTATATCCCCGCCACGCCTAATGGCATCATGGAGCTGATTAAACGCTCCGAAATCGAGACCTCGGGCAAAAACGTTGTCGTCATCGGACGCTCCAACATCGTGGGTACCCCTATGGCCATCCTCATGTCGCGCAAAGGCATCGACTCGACCGTGACGCTCTGCCATAGCCGCACCAAGAACCTTCCCGAAATCGTCCGTCATGCCGACATCGTCGTGGTAGCCATTGGAAAACAAGGTTTTCTCACCGCCGATATGGTGAAGCCGGGCGCCGTGGTGATCGACGTGGGTATCCACCGCATCGAGGATCCCACCAGCCCCAAAGGCTACAAGATCATGGGTGATGCGGATTATGACGAAGTCGCCAAGGTTGCCTCGATGATTACTCCTGTGCCTGGTGGCGTGGGCCCGATGACCATCGTCTCTTTGCTGCAGAACACCCTGAAAGCCGCCAAAGGCGAAGTCTATCCTAAGTGAAAATGAGACGTTGGGGCCTCATAGCAGCATTCCTTCTGCTTGCGATCCCGTTTTCCTGGTCGCAAATTGAAGGCCATGCCAGCTATTCACCACTCTTTAGCCCGAAACTGCGCGCCTCGCTTCCTGACGAGGTGAACGAGTCGTCGGGCCTCTTTTTTTACAATGGCCGACTGTGGACGCACAACGACAGCGGTGGCAAGCCCATCCTCTATGCACTCGATACTGCTACCTTTGAGGTGATGCAGCGCATTACCATTTCCAACGGAAAAAACAAAGACTGGGAAGATGTGTGTACCGATGGAAAATACGTGTTTGTGGGCGATTTCGGGAACAACAAGGGCAACCGAAAAAACCTGCGCATCTATACCTTCCCGCTCTCAGCACTCCCCTCCGAGGGTGACGCTTCGATAACTGCCGACACGATAAGTTTCTATTTCGCCGATCAAACTGAATTTGAGAAGGAGAAATATAACGATTTCGACTGCGAGTCGATCTTCGCAACCGATAAGTATCTCTATCTGTTCAGCAAGGGCTGGAAGACGGGGACCACACGCCTGTATCGCCTCTCCAAACAACCTGGAACGCACGCGGCTGAGGTGGTCAACGGCTTCGACTCGAAAGGACTGATCACGGGAGCGGATTACGACCCCGAGACGGGTACCTTGGCCTTGGTGGGTTACGTCAACAAGATATGGCTGCCTTTCCTCTACCTGATTTACGACTTCGACGATGCTGGCGTTAAGCTTTCGAACCGTCGCTTTGAACTGCATCAACATATTGGAACACAAACTGAAGGCATCTGCTTCTTCGACAAAGGCAAATGCTATGTCTCAGCCGAGACTTCGCCTACGGTGAAGACTCGTGTGTTTGTCATCGATTTCAACAAGTGGATTAATAAGGATACCAGTCCCAAGAAGGCCGCCAAGGCTTACAATGCTGCCTTGTCAGCGTTTCAGGAACGGGATTACTCCAAGGCCATGAAGCAGCTTGACAAGGCTCTCGAAGCCGATCCTAACGATGCGAAGGCCTGGCTGTTACAAGGCGAGATCGGCATGGAGACGCGCGACTACGAACTGGCCAAAGCGGGTTATGAATCCGTCATGACCATCGATCCCATGCTCTTTCCGCCTGCGGCAATTACCTTGGCTCGGCTGTACGACAACGAGATGCGTTATGCAGAGGAAGTGAAGCTTCTGCAGTGGTTTCAGTATGCCGCTCCGGGCAACAAAGCTAACGACGAGACTGTGGCTGGGATGTTGGCCAATGCCCAGTTTCGTGAGCAGGCTATCGCCAATCCCGTGGATTTTCACCCTCAGAGTCTTGGCGTTGGGGTCAACACGGCCAATGATGAGTATGTCAATGCCTTGGAGCTGACAGGGGCGGAGTTGCTGTTCACCCGTCGTTTCTCCGCTGAAGGCCAACGGGTGCAAGACGAAGGTCTGTTTTTGGCCCATGGCATTGATGGCCAATGGTTTTCTGCCTCTCAGTTGCTCGTCGATCCGGAGATGGACAACAGTATGGGTGCTGCTTTCCTTTCGTATCAAGGTAATGAGCTGTATTTCACCTATTGCGGAATGGAGAGACATCATCAAGGATGTGATATATATAAGGTGTTACGAGAGTCTCCAGATGGTGCTTGGACTGCTCCGGAATCGCTGGGTGCTGGGGTCAACGATGCCGCTTGGGATTCGCAACCATGTCTGAGCGTCGATGGTGACGAGCTTTTTTTCTCTTCGCGTCGCGACGGCGATGCCGACCTCTATCACTGCCATCGTAATGCTGACGGCAGCTGGTCCAACCCTGTCAGCCTAGGTTCAGTCATCAACACCCCGGGTACCGAAATGGCCCCTTTTTTACATCCTGATGGCAAGACCTTGTACTTCTCTTCCAACACTCATGTTGGGATGGGAGGCTATGACCTGTTCGTGAGTCGTCGCAACGAAAAAGGGGAGTGGTCGGAACCCGTCAACTTGGGTTATCCCATCAATACTCCGGGCGACGAGATCAACTTCATCGTCGCTGCCGACGGACATACCGCCTTGATCTCCTCCGTTCGTGAAGGCGGCTGTGGTGGCTATGATATCTATTCCTTTCAGCTGAAGGAAGAAGAACTGAAACCTGAAGCTGTCAATGTTTACGACTATATGGCGGAGGAGTTAGCTCCTGGCACTGTGTTGCGTTTGGTCAACATTCAATTTGAGTTCAATAGCGCGTCTTTAACTACCGATTCAGAAGATGGAGTTGACATGTTAGCAGCTTTTCTTCAAGCACACCCTGAAATCTCGGTGGAGTTGTCGGGCCATACCGATAATGTGGGTTCTGAGGCATACAACCAAACGCTTTCGGAAAAGAGGGCTGAGGTGGTGCGTCAAGCGTTGATTGATCGAGGAGTGCTCGAAAGTCGTCTTACCGCAAGGGGCTATGGAGCTTCAAAGCCCTTGTGTCCGAATGACACCGACGAACAACGCGCGCGTAACAGAAGGACGGAAATGAAAGTTTTGGAAAACTGATATTCATCCTAAAAATATAACATGATGAAAAAACTATTGTTAGGCATGAGCTTGGTCTTTTTGGGTGCATTTTTGAGCGCCTGTGGAGAAGATCCTAATACTGAACCAATTGAGGAACGTTATTTCTCTATTTTGGGTGACAGTTATTCCACTTATCGTGGATATGTGTCACCGGAGACCAATGATGTGTGGAACTATTACGACAGCATCGGGGTGACTTCAGTGGAACAGATGTGGTGGCATAAGTTGGCAGAGACCCTCGGGTGGACGTTGGAAAAAAACAACTCTTTCTCGGGCTCCTTGGTTTGCAATATGAATCATGCGGATTATTTTGGTCCGCACTCCTTTTTGCGTCGAATGGATGACTTGGGCAATCCTGACATCATCTTGATTTTTGGCGGCACTAACGATATGTGGGATAGTGCTCCGATGGGTGAGTATGTTTATTATGGCTGGACCGAGGAGGAATTGTGCTCTTTCCGGCCGGCTCTTGCCTGCCTTTTTGATGGATTGCATGAACGTTATCCTGGAATTGAGCTTGTTTTTATGGTCGATACTGCCTTGGGGGAAGAGTTCGTCCAGTCGGTGCATACGATAGCGGACTACTATGGTGTGCGATGCGTGGACCTTGTCGGGATTCAAAAATCATGGCAACATCCGTCGGCAGAGGGGATGGCAACAATAGCCAAACAGATGGCTGAGGCTTTGCGAGAGAATGTTTAATGTCTGAAACGGTATTGCACCGTCAGGTCGTCGTTTGAGGGCATGGGGACATCCCAGTAGGGATGACCGTCGTCTTGGTCATCATCCTCGTCATCATCTTCATCCCAGTGATGTTCTTCTTTTTGAGGGCCTTTGTTTTTATAAATGATGGCCAGGGCTATTCCTACGATGGCTCCGCTAAGGTGGCCTTCCCAAGAGATGTTTTGAGGTATGGCAAAGGCGGGGATCATGCCCCAAATGAATCCTCCGTAAAGGAACACCATGATCAGGGAGATGACGATGAGCATCCGGTTGCCTCGGATGAATCCGCTGACGATGAGGAACAGGTTGATGCCATAGATGAGTGCGCTGGCACCGACGTGGGTGGAAGAGGGGTTGCCGATATACCAGGTGAGGAGTCCGCTGGCGATATAGGTGATGAGCATGACACGGTTGGCCAGGGTGGGGTAGCAGTAGTAAAGTGCGGTGGCCAATACCAGGAAGGACACGCTGTTGGTGAGCAGGTGTTCCCAGCTGCCATGCAGAAATGGCAAGGTAAGCACTCCGATAAGACCTTGGGCCGTATGGGGGACAAGCCCCCAACGGCCCAAGTTGATGTCTGCGACGGCCTCGGTGCCCTTGACGACCCACATCAGGGTTACTAACAGGGCTGGGATGGCGAGGCTGCCCAGAAACTTCTTTCGTTCGGAATGGTCTTCCATCAAGCTAAGAATGGCATCTTGACCACGATGGCCTTGATGAGCTTGTTACGAATCTTGATATAGATCTCCGTGTCTTTCTTGCTGAAGGCTTTTTGCACCAAGGCAGTGCCGATGTTCTTGCCAGTGGAAGGCGAGGGGCTACCTGAGCGGACCATGCCGATGCAGTTGCCTTCGGCGTCGCACACCTCATAGCCGTTGCGCGGGATGCCACGGTCGATCATCTCGAAGCCGACGATCTTCTGGCTGACGCCATTGGCCTTTTGGGCGGCGAAGATCTCACGGTTGAGGAAGTCGTTGCCATCGACGAACTTGGTGATCCAACCCAAGCCAGCCTCGATGGGGCTGATGGTGTCGTCAATCTCGTGACCATAGAGGCAGAAGCCTTTTTCGAGACGCAGGGTGTCGCGGCAGCCCAGACCAGCGGGCATGATGCCGAACTCCTTGCCAGCCTCGAACACGGCGTCCCAAACCTCCTTGGCATGGGCGACGGGGATGTAGATCTCGCAACCGCCAGCACCAGTGTAACCCGTGGTGGAGAAGATGACGTTGTCAACACCGGCGAAAGTGATGATTTGGAAGGTGTAGTACTCCATGTCAACGACGTTGGCCTTGGTGAGCTTCTGCATGGCTTTCAAAGCGTTGGGGCCTTGCACAGCCAGCTGAGCCCATTCCTCACTCTCGTTCTTGAACTCTTCGCCGAGCTTCATGCCGAACTTGGCAGCGATCTGGCTCATCCAATCCCAATCTTTGTCGATGTTGGCAGCATTGGGAACCATGAAGTAATGGTCGTCAGCGATGCGGTAAACCAGCATGTCGTCAACGATGCCGCCTTTGCCGTTAGGCAGGCAGGTGTATTGAACCTTGCCGTCGCTGAGGGCTGCGACGTCATTGACGGTGCAGTATTGCATGAACTGCTTGGCCATCGGTCCCTGGGCACGGAACTCACCCATGTGCGACACATCGAAGACACCGACGTTGTTGCGGACGTTGTTGTGCTCCTCGACTAAGCCTGAATATTGAATGGGCATGTCGTAACCGGCAAATTCAGCCATCTTGGCTCCCAAATCGTGATGGATCTGGTTGTAAGGGGTCTTTTTTAATTCTGTGTTTTCCATTGTTTTATGTTTAGTCTATTGATGAAAAGTTATCTGGTCTTGTCGTGTAACGATTTCTTGAATTTTGGTCCAAAGAACCATTTTTTGTAGTTGAGGTCATAGACGGTCACCTCGCTCGGTTGGTTGGTGTTGACGATGCGTTTCAGCGTGCAGCCGTTTGACGGGTCCACCCAGTAACGGATGACATTGCCATCGCCCAACTCCACGAAGAACGTCCAGCAGTCCACGTCGAGCACCTTTTCCATGCCCGTGTAGTACTGCGACAGGTCCTCCTCGGTGTTTACCTCGAGGGCGAAGGTGTTGAGCGGGAAGAAACTCTCTCCGAAAGGCTCGAAATCGAACTTCACATCGTCCGTCCATCCTTGGGCATCAGGGACGTAAAAATAATTGGCTCCGGTGCTGATGTTCCAGAAACGGTCGATTCCGTTGCCGTTGTTGTAAGCCTCCTCATCCCCAATCTTGGCGTAGGTCTCTCGATATTCATCTTCCGGGTTGGTAGCGGTGATGAAGAAATGATCCGTAGGCGGGTTGAATTGATACGTGCCTGTGAAGGGCTGGGTGGCGGGCTTCTCCAAGGTGACTTCGGGAGCCGTTATCTTGTTGGCGTCGTTGACGATGACATCAGCGTCAACCGTGATATCGCCACAGGTGGCCTTCAGGTAACAGATGCCAGGCTTCAAACCGATGACCTGTACCTTCTCGCCGAAATGAACGGGGTCGAACTTGATGACTTCTTTCGATGAAACCTTGAAACTGATGTTGTTGCATTGGGCAAAGGGGCACCACATCATGGTGTCGCCCACCGAGATACGATATTCTTCATGATAGCTCTCCTGCGCCATAATGCCTAGGCATAGGAATGCGAAGAAAAGGGTAAAAATCGTCTTTTTCATCTTTGTGCTATTAATAATGCGCAAAGATAGCACTCTTTTTTTAATAAAAGCAACCAAAGTTGTTTTTCCTTATCGGTGTTTAGGCGAACATGCTCTGGATGACGCTTTGGTAACGTGTTCCAACCATCTGGCGACGGACTTTCAGGGTGGGTGTCAACAGCCGGTTGGCCGTGGACCATTCGTCGGCAATCAAAGTGTAGCGTTTGATCTTCTCAGTATCTCCGAAATAATCGTTGTATTTCTGAACCTCCTTGGCGATGCGTTCCTTGACGTCTTTCAGGTTGATGGCCTCGGCGGGCGAAGTGAACGTGAGCTGGTGTTTCTTGCACCATTCCTTGAGGAAGTTGAAGTCGGGGACGATGATGGCAGCAGCGAATTTCTGGCCTTCGCCGAAGACAACCACGTTTTCGAAGAACTCGCTCTCGGTGAACTTCTCCTCGATGATTTGAGGGTTGACGTATTTGCCCATGGAGGTCTTGAACAGGCTCTTCAACCTTCCGGTGATGAACACCTGGCCATATTCATTGATATAGCCGATGTCGCCGGTGTGAAGCCAGCCGTCAGCGTCGATGATCTCGTGAGTGAGTTCCTTGTTTTTGTAGTAACCCATCATTACGTTGTGGCCGCGGCAGCAAATCTCACCGTTGGCCTCCACCTTGATTTCCACGCCGGGGAGTGCAGGTCCTACGGTGCCCACCTCGCGGCCGTGTGGGTTGTTGTTACTCACCGCGATGACAGGTGAGGTTTCGGTCATGCCATAGCCTTCGTAAACAGGCATCTTGATGGCGGAGAAGAACGCTGCAATCTTGGGTGAGATACTGGCAGCGCCAGAGACCACGATGTCGAAATGCTCAGCACCCAGGTTGGCCCTGATGGTGGAATACACCAGCTTGTCAGCAATCTTCAGCTTGAAGTTATACCATGGTGAGCGTTTCTTCGGGTCGATCTTATACTCCTCGGCGAGATTCAGCGACCAGTTGAAGATCTTGCCTTTCAAGCCTTTCTGTTTCTGACCCGACTGTACAATCTTTTCGTACATCTTCTCCAACAGACGTGGCACTGCCGACATCATGGTGGGGTGGACCTCCTTCATGTCAGAGCCGATGGTGGCCAGGCTCTCTGCGTAATAGACTGACATTCCGAGGAATTGGTACAGATACACCAACATTCGTTCATAGGCATGACAAATTGGGAGGAAGCTGAAGGCGACTTTCGACCATGGGGCCGGGGTGTGTTGCAGGTTGTATAGCTGATGCATGATGTTGCTATGGGAGAGCATCACGCCTTTAGGGGTTCCCGTGGTACCCGAAGTGTATAGGATGGTGGCGCAGTCCTCGGGACGTACGGCCTCCATGCGCTTGCGGAGTTCCTCTTCGTGGGGATGTTGCTCGCCCATCTCGATCAGTTGTGCGAAGTATGGATATTTCTCTCTGTTTTGGAAGGTGTAGAGATATTCCAGTTTGGGAATCTCATTGCGCACTTCCTCGACCTTATTCATGACGACCACGCCCTCCAGCACCACCATTCTCGCATCGCTGTTGTCGAGGATGTAACGGTAGTCTTCCTTGCTGATGGTGGGATAGATGGGGACGGTGACGGCCCCGACCATCATGATGGCCATGTCGAGGATGTTCCACTCTGGGCGGTTGCCGCTAATCAATGCCACTTTGTCGCCAGGAGCGATGCCTAACTCAATCATGGCGTAGCTTGCCTTCGTGGTCAGTTCTTTGTATTCTGCTGGGCTGTATTTTCTCCATGACCCATTTTCTTTTCGCGCTAAAGCCACGTCCTGTTTGGGCCATTTCTCTTGATACACTGAAAGGATGTCAAAAATTCTCGTTTCCTTGCACATGTTGTTTTTATTTTTGTTTTCGAGTTGCAAAGAAACAACGTGTATTTCAATTATTCTGAAAATAGTTATCTTCGTTTATGCAATGTGACGAAAATGCGTACTTTTGGGATGAATATGGCTATTTTTGGGATGAATTTCGAGCGTTTTGGGATGAATTTGTAAAGTTTTGGGATGGAAATAGGATAAGAGTGTGACGATAATGCCGTGTTTTATTTCCCCAAAAAAGAAAAAGTCCACAAGAACTTGTGGACTTTTTCATGGTTGTTATCGCCAAAGATGGTGTATGCCGTCTTTGGGGTTGAGCATTATTCTTTTGCCAGGAAAGGATAACCGTAAGCGGCAGCGGGAACGAAGGTGTTCTTGATGGCGCGAGGGCTGGTCCAGCGGATGAGGTTCCACAGACCACCGGCTTTGTCGTTGGTTCCTGATGCACGGGCACCACCGAAAGGCTGCATGCCGACCACGGCTCCCGTGGGCTTGTCGTTTACGTAGTAGTTGCCGGCGGCATGGCGCAGCTTGTCGTTGGCGATCTTCTGGGCCTTCAGGCAGTTGCCGAAGAAGGCACCGGTGAGTGCGTATGGCGAGCTTTGGTCGCACACGTCGAGCATCTCCTCGAACTTGTTGTCGTCATAGACGTAGATGGTGATGATAGGTCCGAAGATTTCTTCCACCATGCTCTCATAGTTCGGCACCTTGGCGAGGATGACAGTGGGTTCCACGAAGTAGCCGACGCTCTTGTCACAGTTGCCTCCGAAGACGATCTCAGCGTCCTTGCTGGCCTTGGCGCGGTCGATGTAGCCCTTGCAATTGTCAAATGATGCTTCGTCGATGACTGCGTTGACGTAGTTGCTGAAGTCTTTCACGTCACCCATCTTAATGGTGCTCATCATGTCGCCCACGCGGTTCTTCACGTCGTTCCACATTGAAGCAGGGATATAAGCACGTGAAGCGGCAGAGCACTTCTGGCCTTGGTATTCGAAGGCGCCACGCACGATGGCCACGGCCACCTCTTGCGGGTCAGCGCTGTGGTGGACGAAGATGAAGTCCTTGCCACCGGTCTCACCTACGAGGCGAGGATAGGCCTTGTACATGTCGAGGTTCTGGCCCGTGGTCTTCCACAAGCTCTTGAAGGTGCCGGTGCTACCAGTGAAGTGGATGGCGTTGAAGTTCTTGTCCTTCAGAGCCACGCCGCTGATCACGCTACCCTTGCCAGGCAGGAAGTTGACGACACCATTCGGGAGGCCGGCTTCCATGAAGATGCGCATGTCGGTGTAGTTCGACAGCAAGGCGGTCGTTGAGGGTTTCCAGATGGTGGTGTTACCCATCAAAGCGGGAGTCATGTTCAGATTGGAAGCGATGGAGGTGAAGTTGAAAGGCGTGATGGCGAACACGAAGCCTTCCAAAGGACGGTATTCTACGCGGTTCAGCTGATCGTTGGCCGAAGCAGGTTGTTCAGCGTAGAGCTTGCTGGCGTAGTGGTTGTTGTAGCGGAAGAAGTCGATGGTCTCGCAAGCACTATCGATCTCAGCCTGGAAGCAGTTCTTCGACTGGCCGAGCATGGTGGCGGCGTTGATGCGGGCGCGGTATTTGGTGGCCAGCATTTCGGCGATGCGGGCCATGATGGCGGCACGCTCGTCCCAAGGGGTGTTTTCCCAGTCGTGCTTGGCGGCTTGCGCAGCGTCAATGGCCATGCGGACTTCCTTTTCGCCTACCTTATGGTAGCGAGCGATGACGTGCTTGTGGTCGTGAGGCATCACCACCTCGCCCATGTCACCCGTACGGACTTCCTGGCCGTTGATGATGGCGGGGATTTCAACGATTTCGTTGGATTGTCTTTCGAGTTCCTTTTGAAGTTCAATTCTCTCCGGACTGCCTGGCTTGTAGGATTTCACAGGCTCGTTGTCCGGCTTCGCAAAAGTAATCAGTGCGTTGTTCATTATATGTGATTTAAAGATTTAAAGATTTAAAATTAAAAGATTTTCCTTTTGAGAAGGAGGGTTTAAAAAAAGCACCGCAAAGGTAAGCATTTGGTTTTGAATTTTCAAGAAATTCTTTTAATCACCTTTAACCAATGGGTGTGCTCGTTTCGTTCCCTGTTGAAGATACCCGTTTGGTCAAGGTAGTCAATGCGGACCTTGCCCGAGGCATGGATGATGTTCTCCGCGTCAATCATCATGCCCACATGAACGATCTTGCCTTCTTCATCACCAAAGAAAGCCAAGTCTCCTGGTTGGATCTCGGTTAAAAAGTAAACCAAATCTCCTTCTTTGACCTGTTGGGAAGCGTCGCGTGGAAGTAACTTGCCGGCAGCACGGGCACAGAGCTGAACGAACCCCGAGCAGTCAATGCCGAACAGGCTTCTTCCTCCCCAAAGATAAGGCGATCCCAAAAAACGTTTTGCGAAGTCAATCATCGCTGTAGGCGAGAATTCGTCTGGGAAGGGCGTCGTGTAGTCGTTGGGCTCATATAGGATGGTGCCCATGCTGAGATGTGTCCCTTGATGGTTAAACACAGGCCTGTTGATGATGTGCCATGGCTTTGCCTTAAACGTCAGGTACTCTTGATCGCTGATGGGATGATGCTGTATGCCTTGGATCCAACCCTCGTAATGGTCGATTTCCGTGCGGATAAGCGTCCACTGTGGGATCTCGTCCAACACCTCATAAAGCTCGTTGAAGAGCAGTTGGCTCGTCATCTCGCTGGTGTGGCTGCCTCCTTTTCGGATGGGGATGACGGGTAAGTCGCAGATTCCAAATGACATGATTCGATCGGTTTGATTGGAGTGGCTAAATTATCGAAATAGTTTGGAATTTGGGCCTTTTTTGCTGGTGAAATCGTCTTTTTTTTTAATTTAGCCTACTGAAATTGTATTCGTTATTCATTAAAGTTATTGATAATGAGTAAGATAAAGGATTTTTTCAATCTTATACGACACCGTTATTATGAAGTTGCCAAGGTCGTAATGTTCCTTTTGGCCATCATTGTCATCTACTGGCAGATGCCTCGAGTGGTCAAGTTCCAATACGAGTTCCAATTGTTCAAGCCTTGGCAGCATGAGAGTCTATATGCGCCTTTCGACTTTCCTGTTTATAAAGATGCAGAGATGCTGAAAGTGGAGAACGAGGAAGTGCTGAAGTCGGTGAAGCCAATCTTTCAGTTTGATGACATCGCTACCCAAGAGTCAAGAAATCAACTGGAAGCAGCATTTGACAACCAGACCTCCATGACGGGCGCGAGTGCTGAACTCAACAAGTCCACCTTATTGGAACTCTTTGACCAGATTGAGGATCGCGGCGTCGTAGCCTACGACAAGGCTTTGGATGACTTGAGTCCCGATTCGCCCGTGCGGCTTGTCAGGAACAAAACGGCAACCACGGTCACTTATGGTTCTTTGTTTACCTTGACAACAGCTCGAGAGGCTGTTGAACAGTGGGAGAGCGAATCGCATCCTGGTGTCAATAAAAAGCTTATTTCTAGCTTGCTTTACAATGCTTTGCGCCAAAATGTGGAATATGACGCTGTCATGACTCGCAAAGAGCGAGACAAGGCCCTGTCGAAAGTCTCGCTGACCTATGGCATGGTTCAAAAAGATGAGTTGATCATCTCTGAAGGTGAGATTGTGGATGACCATGCCTTTGCTGTCTTGAGCTCTCTCCAAAGGGAATATGCCACGGGTTCGTTTTCTCGAAACGAATCTATATGGTTGGAGATCAGTCAGTTTTTCTTGGTCGCGTTGTTGTTGATCATGATCCTTCTCTATTTACGTGCCTTGCATCACAACGATGTTTATCTTGAGCTGAACAAAATCAACTTGATCTTGTTGTTGATGGTGATCATGATCATCCCATCGTACTGGATCATGAAACTGCACCCTTCTTTCATCATGTTAATGCCTGTGGTAATGCTAACCATGATCATGATTACGTTTTTCAGTGCTGGACTGGCGTTCACCATTCAGGTGGTTACTGTGCTGTTGATTTCCATGGCGGTTCCCAATCCTTTCCAATACATCTTCATGCATCTGGTAGCCAGCATGGTCGTCATCTTCATCTTGTCGAAACACAAGATGCGTCGCCACTATTTCTATAGTTCATTGCTGTTGTTTGTGGTGTATTTCTTGGTCTATGTAGCCTTCACGCTTCTATCTTCCACCACGATTGACTGGTCGGTGGTGGGTATGTTGGGCTTGAACACCTTGTTCACGATGCTTTCGTTGCCGCTCATCTTCTTGTTCGAGAAGATGTTCCGTCTCACCACTTCGTTGACCTTGATGGAGTTGAACAATACCAACACGCCGTTATTGAGACGGTTGGCTACCACTGCGCCGGGGACTTTCCAACACAGCATTCAGGTGGCTAATCTCTGCGATGAGGTCCTTTATGAGATAGGTGGCGATTCCCTGTTGGCTCGTACGGGGGCTTTGTACCATGATGTTGGAAAAATACAGAATCCCATGTATTTCACTGAGAACCAGCATGGTGGTTATAACTCGCACAACGATATCTCCAATGTCGAGAGTGCCCAGATCATCATTTCGCACGTCCTCGATGGCATCGAGCTGGCCAAGAAAGAACGCCTGCCGGAGCAGGTCATCGACTTCATCCGTACGCATCATGGCACGCGACGTACCGAATATTTCTATATCATGGAGAAACGTCAGCATCCTGACGAGGAGGTTGATCCTGCCGACTTCACCTACCATGGCCCCATCCCGTTCTCGCGAGAGACGGCGGTGCTCATGATCTGTGACTCGGTGGAAGCCGCCTCCAGAAGTATTAAAGAGCCCGATGAGAACAACATCAGCAACCTGGTTGACAACATCATCCAGAAGCAGATGGACGATGGACAGTTCCTCAATGTCGATCTCACCATGCGTGACTTCACCACAATCAAGAAAGTGCTAAAGAAAAAGCTTATGAGCATCTATCATGTTCGGATTGCCTATCCGGAGAGGTGAGAGGTGAGAGGTTCAGTGTCTCGCTAGGAAGGTTGCCGATTGTGGTCCTTCGTTGAAGATGAGGTCCAAGATGCTCAAGTCGGGGGCGAAGGGATACTTTGCACTGAAGACTTGGTAGTATTCGGGGAATAGTTCGGGATGTGGAATCGTTTTTGGGTTGAAGGCCTCCCGGAGGTCGTTGTCTGGATTCCGAAGGTAGTCGTCGGTATGGATGATTTCCTTTTTTATCTTCAATATTTTGAGAATAGCTTCCAAAGCGTTGTCGTTCAAATCGATAAGCCGTTCAAAACGCTCTTCGAAGATAGGTTTCAGGAAAGGATAATAATGGTCGAAATACGGAGATGCCTTGTAGGCTGACTCCAGACAGCGGCGGTGGATTTGTTGCCAATGCTCCTTGTAACTGATGATGACATCTTTGGTCATGGTGTGGTTGCCGTTGACTTTGATGACGGGCACGCTCAGGCTCTCCACGCCGTTGGCGGTCATCACGCGGCAGCGATTGCGGTAGGTTTGCTTGTGATAGGTTTCCCAAACCTCAATCACAGGCGACGAATCTTCGATATATCGCGCCAAGTAGCTAATGCAAGGGAAATATGCGGTGCAAAAAACAGTCAAGCCTTAATCTTTTTATTTAGTTCCTCTTCAATGAGCCCCCTGAACTCTGCTTCCGTCGGGGTTCCGTTGTATCTTTTGAAAATGCCGTCGGTGGAGAAAATGAAAAACACAGGAAGGCCTTTTACCTGAAAGAAATTGGCCAAGGGTTTCTCCTTGTCAACATCGACTGTGTAAACGGTGATCCTGCCCTCGTATTCATTGGCCATCATTTCCATCAGGGGAAGCAGCTTTCGGCAGGGTCCGCACCAGTTGGCGAAGAAGTCAACAATGATGGGCGTGCTTCCCTTGAAGACGTATTCCTCTGGATGGGTTTCGAAGTCCCAGATGTTCTCGATGAAGCCTTGATAGGAGAGGGGTTGGGTCTTTTCTTCAGGGCCACAGGCGACCATTCCAGCCATTAATAGCAGCATGAAAACCAGCACTTTTTTCATCACCGAAAGATGTTACTTGACAAGGTGTTTGCCAATGATGTCCCTGAACTGTTCTTCATTCAAGGCGCCCACTTGCATCATCGGTTGCCCTTTTACGGGGATGAACAATAGCGTAGGGATGCTTCTCACCTGAAATGCTGAAGCCAAATCGCGTTCCTGATCCACGTTGATTTTGTATATGAGCAACTTGCCGTCAAATTCGTTAGCAAGTTTCTCCAGCACAGGGGCTGTTTTACGGCAGGGTCCGCACCAATCGGCGTAAAAGTCAACGATGGCAGCTGTCTTGCCTTTATAGACAAAGGTTTCCGGGTTTTTCTCAAAGTCCCAGATTTTCTTCAAAAATTCTTTATAGGTGATGTGTTTCACCTTGGAAGCTTTCGTCTTGTCTTGGGCTGTAGCACCTAGGGTGACAGCGAGAAGAAGTGCGAAAAGAATGGTTTTTTTCATGTTTTTTTCCGCTTTTATGAAAGAAAGGGCAAAAATAATGAAATTATTTTTATCTTTGTGCTTTAAATCCAATTCTATGCTGTTAGTCAATATCAAAGAGCTTGTCGGCATTGAAGAAAAGGGCCTTTTGATGAAGAAAGGCGCTGAGATGTCGGAGACAGGTCGAATCAAAGACGCGTTTTTAATTACCCGTGGCAAGAAGATTCTCGATTATGGTCCTATGGACTCCGATGCATATCGGAAGTATCTAGCTGAAAATCATCGTGTTTATGATATGAAAGGTTGTGTTGTGATGCCAGCTTTCTGCGACTCACACACACATCTTGTTTATGCCAACTCTCGTGAGCTGGAGTTCGTTGACAAGATACGGGGTCTCAGCTATGAGGAGATTGCCAAGCGGGGAGGGGGCATCCTTAACTCCGCCAAAGCCACGGCTGCCGCCTCAGAAGATGAACTCTACGACATGGCAGAGAAACGCCTCGACGAGGTGATGAGGATGGGTACAGGTGCCATCGAGATCAAGAGCGGCTATGGCCTCTCTACCGAGAGTGAGCTGAAGCTGTTGCGCGTAATCCGCCGACTCAAGGAGACCTCGCCTCTCACCATCAAGTCAAACTTCCTTGGCGCCCATGGCATCCCCATGGAATACCGCGGGCATCAACAGGACTATGTGGACCTGGTCATCAACGAGATGATTCCCTTGGTGGCCGCTGAGGACTTGGCCGACTTCATCGACGTGTTCTGCGATCAAGGTTTCTTCACTTGCGATGACACGGAACGCATCCTGATGGCCGGCATCAAATACGGCATGAGGCCGAAGATCCATGCCAACGAGATGGCCATCTCTGGCGGCGTCCAGGTGGGTGTGAAATATGGTGCCATATCCGTCGATCATCTGGAACAAATCGGACAGGCTGAGATTGACTGCTTGAAGGACACCGAGACGATGCCTACGGTGTTGCCTGGCTGTGCCTTCTTCCTCAACCTGCCTTTGTCGCCCGCTCGTGAGATGATCCGTCAAGGCTTGCCTGTGGCAATGGCTTCCGACTTCAACCCGGGCACTTCGCCTTCGGGAAATATGCAACTCATCCTGTCCATGGCCTGCATCCGCTATCGGCTTACTCCCGAAGAGGCACTCAACGCCACGACACTCAACACGGCATACGCCATGGGTGTCAGCGACGAGTTGGGCAGCATCACCAAAGGCAAAATCGCTAACCTCATCGTCACCGAGCCGATGACTCAGCTGGAGTATATGCCTTATTTCTATGGCACCAACAAGGTCGCCAAAATGATCCTGAACGGTAAATTTGTATCATAAATAAAAACAGAATAAAATGAAAAGAAGACCATTATTAGTAGCGACATGCTTGCTGATGACCATGTTGCTGGGTTCCTGTTACGGGGACCTGTTCGACTTCAGTGAGTTGGAAGAGGTTCATGCTGAAGGACAGTGGAATCTGCCTATCGGAACCGTTGGGGTAGGGCTGGATAATCTCCTGGATCAATTGGCAGAAAACGACATGGTGACTTACGATGCTGAAGGCAATCTCCAGATTACCTATCATTACGTGATGGATACCGTGCTCATGGGAAGGGACTTCATGAGTGTCAATGACATGTCATACGATGTGGAATGGAGCGTTGAGAACCCCCACCCCGAGGTTCTTCCTGAGCCCATGAACGATGTGATTCACCTGGAACAAAACGTCGAACTCGATTCGGATGCTTTCCGCATCATGTCGGCCAAGATACGCTCGGGCAAGTTCTACTTCCTGATGAAGAGCACCCTCTCCACCATCCAGAAGATCGTCGTCAAGTCGCCCAGCATCACCAATGCCGACGGCACTCCTTTTGAACGTGAGGCGGTGCTTGATGGCGTGACCGAGGTGGACGTGGCTGGCGTACAACTTGACGCCGCTGAGCTCAACACGCTCAAGTTTATCTATGACATCTATTATGTGGCCTATGACTATACCGAGCCTTCTTTCCCATTTGAAGGAAATATTACAGTGAGCAATCTTTGTATCCAGGAACTGAGTGGCTATGTGAATAGCTATGGAACCACCTTCTCCATCGATAGTGCATTCAAGCTGCCAATTGAGAACGTCAATGGTGAGATTCAGTTTGTGGAAGCCCAGCTCTCTCTGTGGGACCGCAACTCTTTCAACGTGGAAGGAAGCTTGCGCATCGACACGGCAATGTTGCACGGCGGGCCCAACCCACCCACCCATATCTTTGAGAGCTATCCTGTGACCTTGGATGTCAACTACACCCCTGAATACAACCTGTTCTTCGATAGGGTGTTGAATCTTGGAATGAATACCGAGTTCGACTCCTTGTGTATCGCCGGTGAGGTGGTCTTTAACCCCAACGGCCTTGACTATCTGGTGACTCTCCAGGACACCTCTACCATCGGCATCAGAGCAGATATCGTCCTGCCGTTGAAGTTCAACATTCCGAATGTGACTTACACGGACACCATCGACATGAACGTCTCCGAAATCGAAGCTCCTGAGATGATCCAGCACGTGTTGCTCTACGTTGACTTTGTGTCGGAGTTGCCGTTCAACATCTCCGCTCAGCTGTTCACCATCGATCCGGAGACACATCTGATTTCTGACTCTTTGTTTACTGATTACCAAAATATTGAAGGGTCGTTCAATGGGCGTCCTGTCAAAACCGAGAAAACCGTCATGGTAACTCATGACTTGTTGTCGCATGTGATGCAATCCGATAAGCTGTACCTTAAACTGGGCGTGGATACCGATGGCAATGACGTCCAATTGAACTTGGAAGACAAGCTGAAGGTGACGCTCAAAGCGGATGTCCTTTATGATGGCAATGTCAATGACCTTGGTTTATAACGAAAAGGAAGAGAGATGAGAAAAGTAAGAATGATGCTCCTGGCACTTTTGCTGGGATTGGGCACCATGGCATCGGCTCAGATGATCTCGCCCGTTGACTTTATGCGAAACAACCCTCGTAACGTGTTCGCGAATCCTGCCTTTTTTACGGCCGACTATGGTTACTTCGACATGGCTTTGGGCGGCATTAACATTGGCGTTCAGAACATCGGGTTAAAATACAGGAAGTTCTTCAAGCTGAACAATAAGTTGCATCCTGTGGTCCTTGATCTCAACGAAGGTGTGGCCAGCATGCGCAGAAACAACTACCTCAACACGAATGTGGCGTTTGATATCTTCAATTGCGGTCGCGCTACCAAACACGGCTATTTCACCTATAGCCATCGCTTCCGTGAGATGGAGACCTTCCGTTACAATCGCGAGTTCTTCGAGCTGGCGGTCAACGGCAATGCCTCGTTCATGGGAGAAGACCATCCGGCAAGAGCCAACTATGGTGTGGCTGCCAGAGGCTATCAAGAATTCAACTTCGGGTATCAGATGAGTCTTACCGAAAAACTCAACATTGGCGCTCGCTTCAAGTTCTTAATGGGCTATGCCGATGCCAAATCGAAAGCCATGAACTTCAAGTTGGTGACAGATCCCGATACCTATGCCTTGAGCGCCTCGGGTGCCATCGATGTGCGGGCCACCATCCCTTACCAACTCTCGATGCATAATGGTGATGTTGACATCGTTGACAGCCGTTTCAATATCGCCAACTTGTTCAAGAACTATGGCGGAGGCATCGACCTTGGTGCGGAGTACAAGATCAACGACCAGATTGGTGTTGCCGCCGCTGTCAACGACCTGGGATTCATCCGTTGGAACAACTTCAGTGTCCGGTTCGTCGGCCAGGTGAACGATGCTGGTGACATGTTCGACGAGGGCTCGTTTGTGTTCCAAGGACTGACCACGGAGCAGGTGCAGGGCTTCATTGATGATCCGCATTATTTCAGCAAGTTGATGGATACGATTGTCCACTACTTCGACCTTAGTTCTGAGGCCTTGACCGGTTACACTTCTGGCTTGAACACGACGATGATGGTGCGTGGCTACTATGACTTGACGCCTGAACACCGTTTCTCAGCCCAGCTGACGGGTTACTGCAGTGGCATCGGCCTGCGTCCTGCTTTGACATTGGCCTATACCGGGTCGTTCCAAGACAAATATGATGTGGTGGCGACCTATACGATGATGCCAGGAAACATGCTTAACTTGGGCGTGGGGTTGAGTGCGAATCTCGGTGGTTCTTTGTTCTATATCGCCACAAACAACGTGTTCGGATTCATCAATCCGGCAAACACCTCCAGCCTTCACATCCAGTTCGGCCTCTCGTTCACGTCCGACTGGAAGGAGAAGAGGGAAGACAAGATTGTGATTCGCGAGAAACAACTTGAAGAGGAACAAGAAGAACAAGAGGAACAATATTAATAAGGTGAGGGAAACCTTGTCTTGAATGAAAACTGTACGGCTTGCTTTTTTCATAAGGAAAAAGCCGTACCTTTGCAGTCGCTTAAAATCTAACAAAATAAATATGAGACAACTCATCGAATGCGTGCCGAATATCAGCGAAGGCCGCGACAAAAACATCATAGATCAAGTTACCGCTGAAATTGAGAAAGTAGAAGGCGTCAAGTTGCTTGACGTTGATCCAGGAATGACTACCAACCGTACCGTCATCACCTTTGTGGGTGAGCCGGAACCAGTTTGCGAAGCTGCCTATCGCGTAGTGAAGAAAGCCGCTGAGCTCATCGATATGAGCCAACACCACGGTGCCCACCCGCGTCAAGGTGCCACCGACGTGTGCCCTCTCATCCCTGTGAGCAACATCACGATGGAAGAGGTCGTCGGTTATGCCCACAAGCTGGGCGAGCGTCTCGGCAACGAGCTCAACATCCCGATCTATTGCTATGAGGACGCCGCTTTCCGTCCGGAACGCCGCAACCTCGCCTATTGCCGTACGGGTGAATACGAGTCGTTGGCCTCGCGCCTCGGTTCGGAACAGTGGAAACCCGACTTCGGTCCCAACGAATGGAACGAACATGTGGCCCATACCGGTGCTACCCAAGTGGGAGCCCGCGATTTCCTGGTGGCCATCAACTATAACCTCAACACCACTTCTACTCGCCGCGCCAATGCCATCGCTTTCGACGTGCGTGAGAAGGGTCGCCCGCAACGTGAGGGTGGCAAGGTGACTGGCAAGCCGATGAAAGACGAGAACGGCAAGACCATCATGATCCCTGGAACGCTCAAATGCACCAAAGCCATCGGCTGGTTTATCGAGGACTATGGCATCGCCCAGGTGTCGATGAACATCACCAACATCAGCGTTTCTCCCGTACACGTCTGCTTCGAAGAGGTCTGTGCTAAAGCCGCTGCCCGTGGCGTGCGTGTCACTGGCTGCGAGATCGTCGGCCTTATTCCTAAGAAGGTGTTGATGGATGCTGGTCGTTTCTACCTGGCTAAGCAACAGCGTAGTCTCGGCGTGAGTGAGGAAGAAATCATGAAGATCGCCATCAAGTCGATGGGCCTCGACGACCTGAAGCCGTTCAACCCGAAGGAGAAGGTCATCGAATACCTCATCGAAGACCATACCCAGAAGAAACTTGTTGACATGACCTGCACGGGCTTCGCCAACGAGACTGCCAGCGAGAGTCCAGCACCTGGTGGTGGCTCCATCTCAGCCTATATGGGTGCCCTCGGCGCTTCTTTGGCTACCATGGTTGCCAACCTCTCGTCACATAAGCCGGGTTGGGACGAGCGCTGGGAAGAGTTCTCCAACTGGGCCGTCAAGGGCCAGGCCATCAAAGACGAACTCCTCGAGTTGGTCGATGAGGACACCAACGCCTTCAACACCATCATGGCGGCCTTTGGCCTGCCTAAGAAGACCGATGAAGAGAAGGCCGCCCGTAGTCAGGCTATCCAAGACGCCACCAAGTATGCCACCGAGGTGCCTTTCCATACCATGAAGGCTGCCTTCAAGGCATTCGAGGTCGTCCGTGCCATGGCCGAGACTGGCAATCCTAACTCCGTCACCGATGCTGGCGTGGGAGCTCTGTGTGCCCGCTCAGCAGTCATGGGAGCTCATCTGAATGTCAAGATCAACGCTGCTTCGTTGAAAGATGAAGTCTTCAAAGCTCAGATCCTCAAGGAAGCTGCCGACATCGAAGCCGCCGCTCTCAAAGAAGAGGCCGAGATCTTGGAGATTGTGAACAAAGTGATCAATGGGTGAGGTGAAAGGTGAGAGGTGAAAGATGCTTCTTACTCCTTACTTCTTACTTCTTTCTTCTTTTTAAAAAATTTTCTCCTCAATTCACTTGTCAATTCAAAAAAATGTTCTAATTTTGCAGTCCGAATTTGAAAAGGAAGTAAAGCAATGTCAAAGAAACAGAAAGACGCACGTATCAAGGTTATCCTCGAGTGCACGGAACATAAGGCCAGCGGCATGCCTGGTACCTCCAGGTACTTTACCTACAAGAACAAGAAGAATACGCCTGACCGTTTGGAATTAATGAAGTATAACCCTATTTTGAAAAAAATGACCCTCCACAAGGAGATCAAATAATTAAGAGTTATGGCAAAGAAAGTAGTTGCAACCCTGCGTACGCTGGGTAAGGAATACAGCAAGGTCATCAGAATGAAACGTTCTGAGAAGACTGGCGCCTATTATTTTGAAGAGACCATCGTTCCTGTTGACAAAGTTCAGGAATTCCTCGCCAAAAGATAAGTCGCATATTTTTCATATCAACAATAGCTTTTCCATGACCTAGTGGGAGAGCTATTTTTTCGTGTAAAGAAGTGTAGTTATGGGACTGTTTTCATTTTTAACAAAAAAGAAAGAACAAAAAGAAGACCTGGACAAAGGCTTGGAGAAGACCAAGACCAGCGTCTTCAGCCGAATCTCTCACGCCATCGCCGGAAAGTCGAAAGTCGATGACGAGGTGCTCGACAACCTTGAGGAGATCCTGATTACCTCCGACGTCGGTGTGGAGACCACCTTGAAAATCATCGACCGAATTGAGAAACGTGTGGCACGCGACAAATACGTGGGCACTGCCGAGTTGAATACCATCCTCAAGGAGGAGATCATGGCCTTGCTCCAAGAGAACGAGTCGGGCGATGGTACCACCTTCGACATTCAAGGCAAGAAACCTTACGTCATCATGGTCGTTGGCGTCAATGGCGTGGGCAAGACCACGACCATCGGCAAGTTAGCCCATAACTTCAAGAAGGCAGGGAAGAAGGTGATGCTTGGCGCCTCCGACACCTTCCGCGCCGCCGCCGTCGATCAACTCAAGATCTGGGCTGAGCGCGTCGATGTGCCCATCGTTCAGCAAGGCATGGGTGCCGACCCTGCGTCCGTGGCCTTCGATACGGTGAAATCTGCCGTAGCACAGGATGCCGACGTGGTCCTTATCGACACCGCCGGTCGTCTTCACAACAAAGTCAACTTGATGCGTGAGCTTACCAAAATTAAACAGGTGATGCAGAAGGTGATTCCTGATGCACCTCACGAGGTGCTGCTGGTGCTCGATGCCTCTACGGGACAAAACGCCATCGAACAAGCCAAGCAGTTCACCGCTGCTACCGAGGTCAACGCCTTGGCCCTCACCAAACTCGACGGTACCGCCAAAGGCGGCGTGGTCATCGGCATCTCCGACCAGTTCAAGATTCCGGTCAAGTACATCGGCGTCGGCGAAGGCATCGATCACCTCCAGGTGTTCGATAGAAAGGCGTTTGTGGATTCACTGTTTGAGTCCTAAGGCTGCGCAGCATGAAACGCCCCGCCCTCAACATCATCACCCTCGGCTGCTCCAAAAACAAAGTCGATTCGGAGCACCTGGCTGCCTTGCTGCAACATCGCTACCTCATCCGACACGACTCTGACCGTAAGTCGGAGGTCGTCATCATCAACACTTGCGGCTTCATCGGTGACGCGCAAGAAGAATCTGTTGACACTATCCTCGAATATGCCGAGCTTCGCAAACAAGGCAAAATCGAGAAACTTTATGTCACGGGATGCCTCTCGCAGCGTTTCAAGAAGGAACTCCAAGAGGAGATTCACGAAGTGGATGGATTTTACGGCGTGGAGAGCGTCAATCTCATCGCCGCTGACATCTTGAAAGAGACTCCGACAGTCGATTATTGCAGCCAACGCGTACTCTCTACACCTCATCATTACGCCTACCTGAAGATTTCTGAAGGCTGTAACCGTCGTTGTGCCTTCTGTGCCATTCCGCTCATCCGCGGCAGCCATGTGTCCGTCCCAATGGACCATCTGATTGAAGAGGCGAAACACCTGGCCAAGAAAGGTGTCAAGGAACTCATCCTCATCGCCCAGGACTTGACTTATTATGGTCACGACATTGACGGGAAATCGCATATCGTGGAGCTGGTGAAAGCCTTGGCTGACATCGATGGCTTCGAGTGGATTCGCCTGCACTATGGTTATCCTTTGGGTTTCCCCGATGAACTGCTCGACTTGATGCGCGAGCATCCGAAAATTTGTCATTATATCGACCTGCCGCTGCAACACATCAGTACTCATATCCTGAAAGATATGCGCCGTGGCGTGGACAAGGAGCAGACCATCGGCTTTGTCACCAATGTCAGGAAACATGTACCCGACATCGCTTTCCGTACCACTTTCATCGTGGGATTCCCCGGGGAAACCGAGGAGGACTTTGAAGAACTGTGCCAGTTCCTGAGAGACATGCGTTTCGAACGTGCCGGCGTGTTTGCCTTCTCCCCTGAGGAAGGGACTCCCGCCTATGACATGGTTGACGATGTGCCCGATGAGGTGAAACAGGAACGCGTTGATAGGCTCATGGCTATTCAGCAAGATATCTCTCTAGAGATCAATGGACAACGTGTCGGTAGGGTGGAGAAGGTGTTGGTTGACCGCCTTGAAGGTGACTATTATGTGGGACGTTCCCAGTATGACTCACCCGAGGTGGACGACGAGATTCTGATTGTAGCAGACAAAGAGCTCCAAATTGGTCATTTCTATCAAGTGAAGATTACTCAAGCGGATTATTTTGATTGTTATGCAGAGGTGCTCGACTGACTTGGTACGTTTATTGTTGTTTTATTCTCTTTTGGGCAATACATACCAAAACGGACTATTTGTCGTTGTATGATATAAACTACTTGAGAAATGGGATTCTGGAACGGTTTTAAGGTTTTTTTTAAAGGAATATTGATGGGCGCTGTCAATGTGGTGCCGATATCCAGTGGCGCCATTGCCTTGGTTCTCGGCGTCTATGAGCGTTTTATCAATTCCATCAAATCGCTGAATCACAAGAATTTCAAGTATCTTTTCAAAGGAGAGGTTACCGAGTTCGGTCGGAGGACGGATTTCCGTTTCTTTGCCAACATTATGTTGGGTATCATCATAGGCATGGTCTTCACCGCCATCTTTTTGAAGAGTGCGATGAAATCGTATGAGGTCTATGTCTGGGCTTTCTTCATCGGCTTGATTATCGCTTCGGTCGTCAACGTGATGAAGGGCATTAGGAAGGTGACGGTCAAAAACATGATTATCCTGGTGATTGCCTTCGTGGTCTCTCTTCTGTTGTCCATACATCTTAATCCGGAGTCGAACAACAGTTTCTGGTATTTGGTGCTTTGTGGCATTGTCGGTGCCACGGGTATGGTGGTTCCAGGTATCTCTGGTTCGCATATGATGCTGTTGATGGGTAATTACGAGTTGATTGTCACTCAAGGCATTCCTGCATTGACGAAGATGTCAACTTTCATGGAGGGATTCCGAATCCTGTTCCCGTTCTTTTTGGGTGCCATCATCAGCTTGGTGCTGTTCTCCTATCTGCTTTCCTGGTTGATGAAAGACTTCCGCAACGAGACTTTGTCGGCTTTGTCGGGTTTCATGTTGGGGAGTCTTCCCGTGGTTTATCCGTGGAAGGAGCCGTCGGCGGATATGATGGAGTATGTGTTCCATCTTCCGGCCATTGATGGAGAGTTCTTCATCGCTCTGTTGATGGCTGTTATTGGTGCCGTGGCGGTATATATGCTCAATGTGATGGCTCGCCGCGAGGAGTTGCGGAAGGTGAAAGGTGAGCGGTTAAAAATGAGAATTGAGAGGTTAAAGATGCGTGGCAAGCATTAATCTTTCATGAAGATGCAGTTGGAGAGTTTTGCGTCACCCATGACGATGTCGTGGGCGAGAGCGTCGCAGGTGGGAGCTCCACACACTCCGCAGTCGCGTTGAGGCAGTTTAGCCCTTATTTCATTGATGCGTTTCATCTTCTCCAGGGCTTGGCTGATGTCTTCGTCGAGGACAAGCATGGAGCGAGGTTTGATTTCACTGACTTTGACGTTGCGGGTCAGGTAGTTGCGTTCGCTTTCCACCTCGCGGTCTTTTGACTGTTCGCCTTTGCGTTCGCGGTCGGCGATTTTGCGGGCGCGGGCAAAGATGCGTTCACACATGAGGAAGCGGTTGTCACAGGTGAGGATGCCTCCCGGACAGCTTTGGTCGCAGGCGCGCAGCTCCAGGAAATCGACATTCTCAATCTCGTCGTTCTCCACCTTTTCGAGGAACTCGATGACATTGTGGATCTCGTCGATGGAGTAGGAGTGCTTGGCATTGGAGAGACGGCGTTCGCCGTTGGTCAATGAGGTAAGCACGCCGTCGGAGGAGAGTTGTGAGACGGGCAGCTTCTGTTCCTTGAAGCCTTTGCCTTGTTCTTTGATGCGTTTGAACACGCGATTGTAGAGCGAGTCCATGTTGATGACGCCGTCAACGAACGAGTGGTCCTCGCCGACGGGGCTCTTGACAGCGGCGATTTTGGCGGCGCAAGGGGTGATGTAAAAGATGCCGATGTCTTCGGGATTCCAGTCCTCTTTCTCGAGCTTGCGACGGATGAACATGGCGGTCAGGTCGATAGGTGCCTTGATGGGCAGCAGGTTGTCCACCAGTCCGGGGAATTTCACCTGGATGAGTCTCACGATGGCGGGGCAGAAGGTGGAGATGAGGGGACGGATGTCGGGATGCTCGGCGGCATATTGGTTCTTGGCTTGGGTGTATATCGGCACCGTGGCTTCAGTCTCGATGACATGGGTGAAGCCGATCTCTTTCAGGATCTGGTAGATCCTGGAGACGGTGACGTCGTTTGGAAACTGTCCCATGAACACGGCTGGCACTAGGGCCACGCGGCAGGCATAGTTGAATATGGAGTCGAAGTCATCTTGTTGGATGTAGATGGCCTTGGTGGGGCATACCTTGAAGCAGTTGCCGCAGTCGGTGCAACGGTCGGGGTTGAGCACCGCCTTGCCGTTCTTGATGCGGAAGGCTTCGGTGGGGCAGACCCTCATGCAGTGCGAACAGCCGATGCACATCTCCTGGTCTAGTGTGAGTGCGTGGTAGAAAGGGACCTTTTCCATAGTTGTTCAGTTAACAGTTATCAGTTATTCAGTGGTTGGTTTTCAATTAAAAGAGCTGTTGCTTCCTATACGAAGCGTACTTCCATCTCAACGGTGGTGCCGACGCCGACGGTGGATTGCACGTCAAGTCGGTCAACGTTTTTCTGGATGTTGGGCAAGCCCATGCCAGCGCCGAAGCCCATGTTGCGCACCTCGGGCGAGGCGGTGGAGTTGCCTTCTTTCATGGCCCAATCGATGTCGGGGATGCCTGGACCGGTATCGACCACCTTGACGATGATCTTGTCGGGCTCGATGTCGGCATAGATGGTGCCTCCGTAGGCGTGAGCGATGGCGTTGACTTCAGCCTCATAGAGGGCCACCACCACTCGCTTTACGATCTGGGGGTTGATGTTGAGCTGCTTCAAGGTTTTCTTGATTGCGCTCGATGCGGCTCCGGCATTCACAAAGTCCGCTTCAAAAACTTGATATTCGAGATGCATGGCTTGTTGTTTTGGTTAGACTTAGAAAATGGGCAGCATGCCCCCTTTGAAGAGCAGTCCGCAGGCCTTGAACATGGAGAAGTCACTTTCCATGACTACCATGCCCTCGTCCTCAGCCTCTTCGATCATCTCTTCGGTGGCCTTCTTGCGGCGCACGAGGACGATGATGTCCAAGTTGCCCATCTCACAGGTGCGGATGGTTTGCATGTTGCACAATCCAGTGAGGATCACGGGGTTGTAGTCGCCCAAGGTGAGTACGTCGCTCATCAGGTCGGAGGCGAAGGCGGTTTCGTGCTCTTCGTTCAGTCGGTCGTGACCGCAGAGGACCTTGGCCTCCAGCAAATCGGCAATTTCTTTGAGTGTCATATTGTTCAGTTGTTCATTTAATCAGTTGATCAGTTGATCAGTTGTTCAGTTATTTAATCGTTGTAATGGATTTCTTTCAGGTTTTCTTGAATCATCTCTTTGAGGTATTTCATGACGTGGATGTCGGTCATGGGCATCCCGTCCAAGGCTTCTTTCACTTCATCGGTGTCGAAGACGAACTCGCCATCGTCGGTGATGTGGGTGTAGATGAAGTGGATGTCTTCATGGGCTGAGAAGAGCATCACCAAAGATCCGGCCAGGTCGCCCATCGGTGGACGGTCGATGTGGTCGTGCTGGAACCAGAAGTGGAGCACGGTGCCTTTGCCGACTTCGCTCTCGATGTTCATGCCGCCTCCCATGTTTTCGGTGTTCATCTTAATTAATGGCAGACCCAGTCCCACCTTTCGTGTGGTTCTGGAGGTCGTCCAGGGGTCGGTCACCTTGGCCAGGAACTCGGGGGTCATGCCTTTTCCATTGTCCTTGATGGTGAAGTCATAGACATTGTCTTTGAGGCTGTCCTTGATGGTGAGCTCCACCAGGGTCGAGTTGGCCGCAGTCGAGTTTTCCATCAGGTCATATACGTGCATTGCTAATTCTTTCATAAGCGTTTATCCATAAAGGAGTTGCAGTTTTTCTTTGGGTTCAGTGTCGATATAGCGTCCATCCTCTCCATGGAGGGTCTTGCGGAACTCATCGAAGGTCTTGTCGTACATGTGGAGTACGCAATGAACCTCGCCGATGATGTGCAGGAAGTGGGCGTCGCTGCTCTTGGTGAAGTTGAATTTCTTCAGGTAGGCGTATTTCTTCAAGAAGTCGGGTTTGGTGACATGTTTCGAGATCTCAAGGGCGTCGGCTTTGATGTCGGGTGGGACGAAGCCCAGTTGGCTCACCAAGCTGCTAGCGGGTTTGTTCACGTGAGCGGGGACGAAAAGACCACCAATCTCATGAACCACGTCGTAAAGCTCGTCGAGGTCGGCATCCAAGGCTGACCACAACAGCCATTCCTCTTCTCCTACGACTTCTTCGTCTTCATCTACGATGAGCTGATAACCGAACTTCTCTTCATCCAAAGGGATGTGGGGGAGATGCTCGTCGAGGAACTCCTGGAACTTGTCGAGCTGTTCGTCGGTCTCGAAGTAGGCGAGGGCATGAGCCTCCTCCTGGGTGGTGATCTCCACGCCGCCGATGACGAAGATACCTTGCTCGCGACCAATCTTCTGGGTCACTTTCACCTGCCGTGTCGTGTTATGGTCACAAATGGCGATGATGTCAAGGTGCAGCTTTTTGGCTTGCTCCACAATGGCTGACGGACTCATATAGAGGTCGCCACACGGCGAGAGCACCGTGTGCATGTGTAAATCGGCTCTATAGGAGTTTAGCTCCATTTATTCGTGAAGCAGGTTATACACTTTGCCAGCAATCTCGTAGGTGGGGAGGCTGGTTTGCAGAATAGGCAGGTCTTCCTCGTTGCTTTGCTCGATGGTCTCGTCGTTGGGCACGAGGTTCTTCACCAGGATGATGCAGGCCATCTCTTTGAGGGAGGCCACGGCCATCACGTTCTTGTGGGTCTGGAGGGTGATCCAGATGTTGCCTTCCATGGCGTTGCCCATCACATCGCTCAAGAGGTCGGAGATGTAGCAGCCATCAATCTCTCTGTCAAGGCCGTTCGCGCCCGATAAGACTTTAAGGTTGAGCTTTTCGACTAATTCTTTTACTTTCATTGTTTATCGTTTTAATTTTGTGTTTCGTTACTATTGGACTGCAAATTTATGAATTATTTTAGAAATTGCGAAAAACAAAAAAATAACGGCGCAGCATGAAGCGACACCGTTATTCAAAGCAATTATTCTATTCTAGATTGAAAAATACCGAAACACGGACTACAGTTTAATGTCGATGGGCTTAAGCATGTTCTCGGGACGGAGAATCTTGTCTAGCTGTTCCTTGGTGAGCAAGTTGTGCTCGAGGACCAGTTCATAGACGCCGCGACCGGTTTCGCTGGCTTCCTTGGCAATCTTGGTGGATTGCTTGTAGCCTATGATGGGGTTGAGCATGGTGACGATGCCGATGCTGCCTTCAACCAGTTTGCGGCAACGTTCTTCGTTGGCAACGATGCCATCGATGCAGTACTTGCGAAGGGTGTCAAGGCCGTTGGTGAGCAGATGGATGGATTCGAAAAGGCTGTAGGCGATGACGGGTTCCATCACGTTCAGTTCGAGCTGACCGTTGTCGGAGGCGAAGGTGATGGTCATGTCGTTGCCGATCACTTTATAGCACACTTGGTTCATCACTTCGGGGATGACTGGGTTGACCTTGCCGGGCATGATGGAAGAACCGGGCTGGCGTTCGGGCAGGTGGATCTCGTTGAAACCGCAGCGAGGGCCGGAACTCATCAGACGAAGGTCGTTGCACATCTTGTTGATCTTGATACAAAGGCGCTTCATGGCTGCGCTGTATTGGATCATGCAACTCGTTGCACTGGTGGCTTCGATGAGGTTGTCGGCCAAATGGATGCTCCATCCCGTAATCTCGCGCAAGGCTTTGATGCATGCCATGCTGTAGCCTGGCTTGGAGCAGATGCCCGTACCGATGGCCGTTGCTCCCATGTTGACGGTGAGGAATTCGCGGGCGGCGCTGTTCAAAGTGCGCAGTTCGCCACGAAGCGAAGCGGCAAAGCCACTGAATGTCTGTCCCAAAGTCATGGGGACGGCATCCTGCAATTGGGTGCGGCCCATTTTGATGACTTCGGCAAACTCTTTGGCTTTCTTCTCCAGGGCGTCGATCATTTGGGTCAGATGGGGGAGGAACTCCTCATGCTCAAGGAACATGGCCATGTGGATGGCGCAAGGATAAGCGTCGTTGGTGGATTGTGAGGCGTTCACCACATCGTTGGGCGAGCAGAACTCGTATTGTCCACGTTGGTAACCCATGATTTCAAGGGCGCGGTTGGCAATCACCTCATTGGCGCACATGTTGGTTGAGGTACCGGCACCACCTTGGATCATGTCAATCGGGAATTGGTCGTGGTGCTGTCCAGCAATCAGTTCATCGCAAGCCTGGCAGATAGCGTTGTCTTGTTGGACC
>JAEEGI010000425.1_pt1 | contig 137915 bp, 124 predicted proteins | sample 8958751 | NCBI WGS metagenome assembly JAEEGI01 (sample SAMN16246545, study PRJNA631951) | gut metagenome | biome: gut microbiome; feature: rumen; material: KS-attached | host: Bos | place: Iran: Karaj | collected 2018-10 | reverse complement strand
AACCAGCACAAACGCGCACTCGCACTTACTGCCCGTAAATTTGCTAGATTGGTCTACAGTATACTGAAGACTAATCAGCTATACAAAGCTCCTGTTTCAAAGTAGTAAATACTACTTTAGGAGTTAACGCCCTGTTTTTTTGAAACAGTACGGCAGGGCTTAGGTGGTCGTTCTTTCTTTTTTGAAAAATAACCAAAAAGAAAGGGACTTTTCAAGATTTTTCATCTTGACATATCACCGCTAGACTTATATGAATGGGTTTTGTAGTATTCATAGGTATCCATGGTGGTTGGATCCATGGGCCGTTTGGTGTCTTCGATATATTTGATGCTGTCTTCCAAAATCATTAATACGGCAGTATCCAGATTCTCGAAGGCCATCATGCGGATGTCTTCCAATCGAGGGGCATCCTTACGGTTTGGTTCAATATAGTCCGCCGTGAACAGAATCTTGTCTAACAGATTCATATTCGGAACGCCGGTGGTATGTACCAAAATAGCATGACAGACATCCTCGTCATCGATTCCGTACTTCTCTCTGGCAACGTAGGCGCCAATCTTCGCATGTAATAAATACGGAGCCTGCTCTTCTGCCGGGGTAATCTCAATATGATGCTTCTTGCAGTACGCTAACTGCTCCTCATCACTTAAGTATTTTGCCCAATCATGTAACAAACCGGCAAAACGGGCTTTGGTCATGGAATATTGGTATCGCATGGCTAAGCTGCAAGCGGTGTACATCACACCTAATGTATGCTCATAGCGAGACTTTTTGAGGTTATTCTTGAGATCTTCCTGTATCTCTTTGCGTAATTTTAAATCGTCTTCCATCGTTACTTGATATAACTGGTGTTCCTGAATGTATTCATATGCAAGTTTTGGAATATACATGGATACATCAGCACCTTGTGCTAACATTTTGCGAAGCATCGTCGAAGAAATCGGCATATTCTCGGATGGAATGATAGAGAATGTTCCGCCGAACTTCTCCGAGAGCTCCTTCGTTCTAGCTTCCAAGCTATGATAATCCTGATTCTTGTCGTTGCGAACAGCCACAACGATCTCTGCCAATTGACAGATGATCTCCGGATGCACCCAGGAATCAAAGCTGTTTAATGAGTCTTCCCCAATGATAAAAGAAAACTGATGCTGTGGGTAGGCTACATGAAACGCTTGTAAGGTCTCATAGGTATAGCTCGTCGATGTTTTAAAAATTTCATCGGGAATAATGCGCATGGCAGGTTCATCTGCAATGGCAGCTTCGCAAATCTTGAGGCGCTGCACTCTCGAGATGTGTCCGTCCACCATTTTATGTGGCGGAAGTCCTGCCGGCAAAATCCATAATTCATCAAAACCAAATGCCGCCAAGGCCTGTTTGGCAATATATAAATGTCCGTTATGAATGGGATGGAAGGTTCCACCCAATATTCCGATCTTGGCCATAGGAATCCTCCTATTTCGGCAGTACAATCACCGGTTTCTTCGCTGCACGATACAAAATAATCTTCTTGCCGATGACGCGAACCAACTCGGAACGGGTACGCTCAGCAAGGGTCTGGGCGATGATTTTGGTATCATCATCACAGTTTTTTAATACGGAAATTTTAATCAATTCTCTCTTTGCCAATGCCTCGTCTACGGCTGCGATAATCTCGGTAGTCAAAGAAGACTTGCCAATCTGAAAAATCGCATTTTCCTTGGAAGCAAGGGAAGAAAGATATGCACGCTGTTTATTTGTCATTATTTTACCCTCTTACTTATAGTAATCAAATACCAATCCATACATACGGACGGTATCGCCTTCCTGGATTCCCTTCTCTTCCAATTCCTTCAGGATGCCCTGCTCCTTCAAGAATCGCTGGAAGAAAATAAATCCCTTCTCAGAATCAATATTGGTATATCCTAACATCTTCTCAATCTTCGGACCTTCAACCACATACTCACCGTCTTCGTTCACTTCAACGGTATAGCTGCCTTCTTCGGCCAAGAGATCGGAAGGATCGAATTCCTGCTCGTAAATAATATCTTCGCCCTGATAAGCTTCCAATTCCGCGGCAACCTCGCGAATCAACGGGTCAATGCCTTCACCGCTGACAGCAGAGATAACGAAAATCTTGTTATCCGGGAATGCAACGCGTAGCTTTGCAAGAATCGCTTCTTTTTCTTCCGGGGAAACGGCGTCCATCTTGTTGGCTACAATAATCTGAGGCTTGCTCATCAAATCCATATTGTAAGCGGACAATTCTTCGTTGATGGTCTTAATATCCTCTACCGGATCACGGCCTTCTACGGAAGCGCCGTCTACTAAGTGCAACAACACCTTGGTACGCTCGATGTGACGTAAGAATTCATGTCCTAAACCGACACCTTCGGAAGCTCCTTCGATGAGTCCCGGGATATCTGCCATAACGAATCCCTTGCCGTCTTCCAAATCCACAACGCCAAGAATCGGATTCAAAGTGGTGAAATGGTAATTGGCAATCTCCGGATTGGCATTGGTTAAGCGGGATAATAAGGTGGATTTTCCTACATTCGGGAAACCGACTAAGCCCACATCAGCCAATACCTTCAGCTCTAACTGAACTTCCAACTCAATGGAAGGTCCGCCCGGCTGTGCATACTTTGGAGCCTGCATGGTAGAGGTTGCAAAATGCATGTTACCAAGACCACCGCGGCCACCCTTTAATACGACCTGGCGACGATTGTCACGGGACATATCGGCAATGACTTTGCCGCTGGCTGCGTCTTTTACTACGGTTCCTTCCGGAACTTTCAGTACCAGGTCGGTACCGTTCTTGCCGTGGCACTTCTTCTTGCCACCTTCTTCACCGGCGGTAGCAGCGAACTTACGACGATGACGGTAATCGGACAAGTTGTTCATGCCATTGTCAATCTCGAATACAACGTCGCCGCCCTTGCCGCCGTCTCCACCGTCAGGACCACCTGCCGGAACGAATTTTTCACGACGGAAGCTGACATGGCCATCTCCGCCTTTACCTGATTTTATGATAATTTTTGCACGATCTGCAAACATATGATTTTCCTTTTTAGACTGATACGTTTGTCCACACAAAAGAGTTGCACCACAGAGAGTGGCTATGAAAGCTTCTCTTCCATTCAAACGTACGTTGATTGGTTACATAAAAGACGAACCCGGCTGCAAACAGTCGGGTCCATCGGTAAAACATAAATAAGTCTGCGAAAATTAGTTCTCGCTAGCTACAGGATAAACAGAAGCCTGCTTCTTATCTCTGCCTTTTCTCTCGAATCTCAAGATACCATCAGCAGTTGCGAATAAAGTGTCATCGCCACCGATGCCAACGTTAACGCCTGGATGAATCTTGGTTCCGCGCTGACGGTAAATGATATTACCAGCCTTAACGAACTGTCCGTCTGCTCTCTTAGCTCCTAATCTCTTGGACTCGGAATCACGACCGTTCTTGGTGGATCCAACTCCCTTCTTATGAGCGAAAAACTGAAGGTTCAACTGTAACATTCTCTACACCTCCTTAATAGTCAAAGTAATAAATTCAGGGCCATATTGCTCGGATACCTCACGGATACCAAGTAACATGGAGTCGATCAGTAACTTGCAACCATCGGAATATGATTCCGGCAACTGACATACAATCCGTCCCTCTTCCTCATTGGAAGAAACCGATATTGCATCCTTCGTAAAAGATGAAATGGAATTGATGGTATTAATCACCAACATACTAACTGCAGCGCAGACAATATCCTGGCCGTATTCATCAAATCCCGCATGTCCGATACAGGAAAATTCACGATACAAATTCTGATCTTTTAAAACCGTAACTCGAATCATATCACGAATAATTAAGCGTTAATCTTTTCAATCTTAACCTGGGTGAATGACTGTCTGTGACCGTTCTTCTTGTGATAACCGGTCTTTGGCTTGTACTTGTAAACAGTAACTTTCTTAGCTCTGCCTTCTTTAACGACAGAAGCTACAACGCTTGCACCATCGACAGTTGGATTACCAACCTTCAATCCATTGTCGCTGATAGCCAAGACCTGATCGAATGTTACATTCTCGCCAGCCTCTACTCCAAGCTTCTCAATGGTAATGATATCGCCTTCGGATACTTTGTACTGCTTACCACCTGTTGCAATAATTGCGTACATAAATGGCACCTCCTATTATCATTACTCGCCAGCTACGGTGCTGTCCGTAGTAAAAATGGACAGACTTACTCAACCTCACTGTGCGGCATACTCATGTATAGTATCATGAAAGAATTGTAAAGTCAACTTTTCTTTATGGTTTGTTTCAGACTTTTTGCGACCTTTTCCCTGGTGAGTTCCATTAAGCCCAATTTGGTAATATCAACCACGTTCACCCGTAGGGAATCCTTACGCACATAGGATTTCATGGAAGCAAGTAACGCTTCTTTTTGGGCATCCTCGGTCATATTTACAAAATCAATGAGAATCATACCGGAAATATTACGCAGGCGCAGTTGTCTGGCAATCTCCGCTCCCGCTTCCCGATTCAGTGCAAGAATATGGTCTGCTTCCGACTTCTTCCACTGCTTCTTGGCACTGTTGACATCAATGGCGGTCATGGTTTCCATGGACTCTATCAAAATATTGGCGCCGCTGTCTAACCAAACGGTTTTCTGTAAGAGCTTCTCAATCTGTGTGTTTAGGGAATAAAGCTTATACAGCGGATAAGAGGCATCGGTATAGAGCGCTATCCTGTCCGAAGACAAGGAAAGCCCGCCACCCTCTGTAGCAGCGCAAATTGCCTCATAAGCTTCTCTTTCATCCGTTATAACATGGAAGTTCCCATCAGATACAAACTCCTCATATACGCCCATATAACGGCGAATGAAGGCAGCTACATCTTCCTTCGGCTGATATAATAAGGAATAACAAGTTCCATGGGCTCCCCGATTGGCAAGGGACTCGGCTTCTGTAAGCAACTGTTCTAATTCCGCGCGAATCTGTTCCTTGTGGCAATCCTTCACACCGGTGCGCAACAAAATATGCTGCTTCGTATCATCATATTCGGCGAGAAAGGCTTTCCATTCTTCCCGTTCCTTCTTGGAGAGCTTCTTGGAAACACCATGGGTTCCCCCGCCATAGATGATGCAGCAATTCTGACCGGAGATTTCATAGAACTGGGACACCACAGCAAACTTGCTTTTGATGGCATCGGTCTCTACCTGTACTAACAACTCCTCGTCAGGACGAAGAACATGATCACAGGAAGAAAACGGCAAATAGGCCTTGGTATGACCGTCCAAAAGCACAAAGGCACACTGCATGGAAGGCACCAAATCCACGACCTTGGCCCGGTAAATCCGTCCTACCAAAGACGGCTCATCCAAGTCACTGATGCTAAGATCATCCAGGCGATGATGCTCATCTACAACGCCGTAAGCCTTGTATGCATGGTTTTCATATGAAATTGTTGTAAAAAATACAGTGACTTGTTCCATCTTTTTCTCTATCTTGCTAAGGATTGATATCCGTTCTCACTGGCTTCAAACATATCCAAACGGTGAATGCCCATATTACTTGCATCAAAATCCACACCCAGACGCTGATGCAATGCTTCCATTACGAGCTCCGGCTTCAGGTTGTCGGTACTTCCGGTGGTCAAATACAAATAGAACATCGGATCGTTGTCCTCTAAGCAAAAACCGTCTTCCCAAGGCAGATACTCGGAAGGATCTTCATATCCGGCCGGCAGTAAGCTTTGTAAATTGCCAACCGTACCAACCTTCATATCCAAAATCAACGGACGGATGTCCATTTCCTTTTCGCTTTTCTTGGTCTTTTTTACCACAACAATCGGTTCCTTCGAACCATAGAATTTGGATACGGCATCCACGTAGTCTACAGAAGGGTTCAATCCCCGCTTAAAATATACCAGATAATCAGATGCAGCCAGGGAAGCCATGCTGTTCTTGGTGTTATCTGGCATATAGGAAAAGGATAAAATAGATACGCCTTCCACCATTTGCTCATTCAAGCGACGCATTGCCTCATCGGCATCGATTTCTTCCGTAATCTCAATGTCCAGATATTCTCCCTGACTGGTAACTCCAACCCCAAGGGGAGATGCGAAGGACATAATCTGATGTGGATGGAATCCCTCAGAGAATCGCATCGGAATCTCGGCCCGTCGCATAGCTTTCTGAAAAAAGCGAAGTAAATCCAAGTGCCCTACATAACGTAAGGAATCACTTTTGGAAAAACGAATTCTAACCTTCATAACAAATACCTCCGCCAAAGCTCTTGCATCCGCAACCGCTGCAACGCATCTTGCAGTTCGGGGTAACGACTTTTGCCTTGGCCTGTTCCCATTCGTGTTCTAAGAATTCACGACGAATTCCCGTGTCAATGAAATCCCATGGAAGAATTTCCGTAATCTCCCGCTCCCGCATGGTATAAAAATCCGGATCAATGCCGCATGCTGCAAAGGCATCCAGCCATTTCTGGTAATCGAAATACTCACCCCATGCATCGAAGAAGCAGCCCTGTTCATAGGCATAGGCAATTGCCTTGGAAAGCTTTCGATCACCTCGTGCAAAAATACCTTCCAATACGGTGACATCTGCCTGATGCCACTGGTAAGAAAGGCTCTTGTGGTTCAACTGCTCTTTCATGGTGTCGTTGACAATCTTGGCACGACGCAGATATTCATTGGGTTCGTACATTCTAGCCCACTGGAACGGGGTCCAAGGCTTCGGTACGAAGAAGGAAGTACTCATGGTGATTTGGCATTTGCCGTGGCGCGCTTCCTTCGGAACGGTATCGTAATAAAGTGCCGCAACCCGGTTGGATAATTCCGGAATGGCACGCATATCTTCCTCTTCCTCTCCCGGAAGACCCAGCATGAAATAGAACTTCACCTTGTTCCATCCGCCCTTGAAGGCAAGCTCGGCGCCGTTCATGATATCCTCTTCCGTAAGGCCCTTATTGATGGTATTACGCATACGCTGGGAACCGGCCTCCGGTGCAAAGGTCAAACTGGACTTATTAATATCCTGAACCTTACTCATCACATCCAAGGAGAAGGAATCAATTCGTAAGGATGGCAGGGAAATATTGATTTTACGCTTGTTGCATTCCTCAATCAGGAAGTTCACCAAATCTTCAATCTGGGTATAGTCACTGGAGCTTAAGGAACTTAAGGAAATCTCATCATATCCGGTGTTCTCTAACATCTGAATCGCATAATCCCGCAGTACTTCCAAGCTCTTTTCACGATTCGGACGATAAATCATACCTGCCTGGCAGAACCGGCATCCACGAATACAACCACGTTGGATTTCCAAAACAACACGGTCCTGAGTTGCACGTACATACGGAACCACCGGCTTCATTGGGTATGGAGAAGCATCCAAATCCATCACGACCTGACGCTTTACCTTCTTAGGGACGTCCTCATATACCGGGGTAAAAGATGCAATGGTTCCATCCTCGTTATACGCAACATCATATAAAGAAGGTACATAGATGCCCGGAATCTTCGATGCCTCATGCAAAAACTCTGCACGGCCATAGGAGCCGTCCGCCTTCATGGACTTATACAAATCCAGTAACTGGTTGTAGACGGTCTCTCCCTCTCCGATGTAGAACAAATCAAAAAAGTCTGCAATCGGTTCCGGATTATAGACGCATGGACCACCGCCGATGACAATGGGATCCTCTTCAGCTCTGTCTTTTTGGAACAAAGCAATGCCGGACAAATCCAATACCTGAAGAATGTTGGTGTAGCACATTTCGTACTGTAAGGTAATGCCTAAGAAATCAAAATCACGAATGGGACTCTGCGTCTCTAAGGAAAAAAGAGGAATCTTCTCTTCCTTCATAATGGCATGCAAATCCGGCCATGGAGAATACACGCGCTCACAGTAAGTGTCGCTTCGGCGATTGAACATCTCGTAAAGAATCTGGATGCCCAAATGGGACATACCGATCTCGTAAACATCCGGGAAGCACATGGCAAAACGAATATCAATCTGAGACAGGTCCTTTTTGACACTGTTGAATTCGTTGCCGATATAACGTGCAGCTTTGTCTACACGCATTAATATTTCATCTGATAATGCTAATTTTCTCATACGTACTCCACTATTCATACAAAAACTAACGGAAGGATTATGACATAATCATAAACCTTCCGTCAAGAAATCAAAAGTCTTGAAAGTTCTAGCGCTGAGACAATTCTCTGGTAATGTCGTCCCAGGTAATATCCTTCTCTGCCATCAGAACCATCATATGATATAAGAAGTCGCTGGCTTCGTAAATCAACTCCTCAGAGTCCGGATTCTTCGCCGCAATGACAATCTCGGTGGCTTCTTCGCCCACCTTCTTCAGAATCTTATCGATACCTTTATCAAACAGATAATTGGTATAGCTGCCTTCCTTCGGATTCACTTTGCGATCCATAATCACATCGTAGACATTCTCGAAGACCTTCAGCGGATTTCGCTCAATGTATTCCTTGCGAATAATCTCATTGAAGAAACAGGATGGCTTACCGGTGTGGCAGGCAATTCCGCCAACCTGAGAAACCTTGGCAAGAATCGTATCGTAATCACAGTCTGCCGTCAGGCTCTTAACGAACTGAACGTGTCCGCTGGTGGTTCCCTTGATCCACTGTTCCTGTCGGCTTCGGCTATAGTAGGTCATACGACCGATACGAATGGTGGTATTGAAGGCTTCTTCGTTCATATAAGCAAGCATCAATACTTCATTGGTGCGATAATCCTGTACAATTACCGGAACCAATCCATCGGAGTTCACCTTCAAATCGGACCAGCTTAACTGTGGTTCGAAGTTGTCCATCTTGATTCCGCATTCGGACAGATTGGACTTCAGTTGCATAATATCCGTATCTTCATTGTTAATGAATTCGCCGTAGATACCGCGAATGGTGTCGGAGGACAATACCTTCTTAATCTCTTCGAAGTCGTATTCATCCTGCACCAGAATATACGGAATATCGGTAATATTCTCCAGGCCGTTCACTAAGCTTTTGTTCATAATCAAAAGCTCATGTACATGCTTGGATAAGAATGCCTTGGTCTTAAACAAGAAGTCCACGGTCTGCAAGGATACTAAAATCTTCTCCTGGCCGAAGCGTTCGCTGGCTTCTACTACCAATTGTGCCGTATTGGCATTGGATCCGTTTAAGATCACCTCCACACAACCGGCATACAGATATTTCTTTACATCTTCCAAACGCTGTACGTTACCGCCGGCACAGGTTTTGGTGTCAATGGTACGGTTAATTTCGCGAATGGCTAAAATGTTCTTTTCGTGTTCATCATCGTCCTTGGACAAGTCGAAGCAGATGATTTTATCAATGCCGCTGTCGCTGTACATTTCGGCAAGTTCCAATACGTCGCTTTTCTCATCCAGTCGCTCCGGAGAAGGAACTGCCATTCCGTCTTTCAGATAAATCGTTGCTACTATATTCTTGTGTTCCATGACTTATAATGCTCCTTTGGTTGACATAATATCGGAGATTCGCGGGTCAATGGATGTGGCTTCATCCAATGCTCTCGCAAAGGCTTTGAACATCGCCTCAATGATATGATGGGTATTTGATCCATCCAACACCTTGATGTGAATATTCATACCAGCCGTATAAGAAATGGCATAAAAGAACTCCCGCACCATTTCCGTATCGAAGTATCCCACGCGCTCCATATCGAAGGTCGCTTCAAAATTCAGATACGGGCGATTGCACAAATCCACTGCACATAAGACCAATGTTTCATCCATGGGAAGAATGCAGGATCCATAACGACGAATTCCCTGCTTGGTACCAAGGGCTTTTTTCAAAACCGTTCCAAGGCAAATGCCGGTATCTTCGATGGAATGGTGACAATCCACCAACAGATCTCCCTTACAGGTAAGATCCAAATCGAAAAAACCATGGCGGGCAAATCCGTCCAGCATATGGTCAAAAAAACCAATTCCGGTATCAACGGAACACTGACCGCTTCCATCCAGATTCAACTTCACCTTGATGTCCGTTTCCTTGGTAATCCTAGAAAATTCCGCGATTCTTTCCGTAGCCATAACAATCCCCTTTTCCATTTATTAACCTTCAAATCTAACTTTAATCGAATTCGCATGTGCCGTCAACTGCTCACAGGTTGCGAAGGTCTCGATGTCGGTATGTACCGCTTCCAATGCTTCCTTAGAATAGGAAATAATACTGGATTTCTTAATAAAATCATCCACACACAGTGCGGAGAAGAATCGTGCCGTTCCGTTGGTAGGCAATACATGATTCGGTCCGGCAAAATAATCTCCCAAAGGTTCGGAAGAATAAGAGCCAAGGAAAATCGCTCCCGCATTGCGAATCTTGGTCATATCCTCAAATGGATTCGCCGTAACAATTTCCAAGTGTTCCGAAGCAATGGCGTTGGTTGCGGCGATGGCATCTTCCTTGGTGTCTGCAATTAACAGATAGCCGTAATTCTCCAAAGATTTGGAAATGATTTCCCGACGGGACAATACTTCCAGGAATCCGTCGATTTCTTTGGAAACCTGCTCTGCCAAGGTACGACTGGTGGTAACCAAAATAGCGGATGCCAATTCATCATGCTCTGCCTGGGACAACAAATCCGCGGCCACAAAACGAGGATTGGCGGTTTCGTCTGCAAGAACCAAGATTTCGCTTGGGCCTGCAATGGAATCAATGCTAACATGTCCAAATACCGCTTTTTTAGCCAGAGCTACATAGATATTTCCCGGTCCCACAATCTTATCGACTTTCGGAATGCTTTCCGTGCCGAAGGCCATGGCTGCAATCGCCTGAGCTCCGCCAACCTTGAAAATCTTATCTGCACCGGCCTCCTTGGCTGCAACCAGGGTGGATGCATAGACTTTACCGTTAGCATCGCATGGTGTGCACATATAGATGTTGTCTACCCCTGCAACCTTGGCAGGAACAATATTCATAAGGACCGAAGACGGATATACGGCCTTACCGCCCGGTACGTAGACACCTACATTCTCTAGGGCGGTCACCTTCTGTCCCAAAATGATGCCGTCCTTGCTGTCGAACCAGCTGTTCTGGACTTGCTTCGCATGGTAGTCGCGAATATTCACCAGTGCCTTTCGAATCACATCCAAAAGCTCCGGAGATACTTCCCGATAAGCTTCTTCGATTTCCGCATCCGTTACAACGATATTGGACGCGTCAATGTCAGCTCCGTCAAACTTCTTGGTATAAGCAAAAACCGCTGCATCCCCTTCTGTTCTTACCTTAGCAATCACGTCAGCCACCACGGATTCATACTGGGAATAATTAGTTGGGGAACGCTTTAATAAGCGACTAAGTAATTCATCGATTGTATCTTTATTAACGTCAAGTATTCTCATTTTCTTTTTTCCTTTTTATTCTTCCGTTACTTTCTTCAATGCGCGAATAATCTCGGTAATCCGCTCATTTTCCATTTTCATGCTGACCTGGTTTACCACCATTCTGGCTGACAAATCACATACTTCTTCAAGAACCACAAGGCCGTTCTCCCGTAAGGTGCTTCCGGTCTCCACAATATCGCAGATGACTTCAGAGAGACCTACAATCGGAGCTAACTCAATGGAGCCGTTTAATTTGATAATCTCAACGGTCTGGTGCTTCTTATTGTAGAAGTAATCCTTGGCAATCTTGGGATATTTGGTGGCTACACGAATCAGTTCCTGGTTCTCAAGCAGTGGCTTGGCCGACTGGGGCCCACAGACGCACATCCGACATTTGCCGAAACCAAGATCCAATACCTCGAAGATATTGCGAGCTTCTTCTAGAATGGTATCCTCGCCTACAATACCGATATCTGCAGCGCCATATTCCACGTAGGTTGGAACATCCGGTCCCTTGGCTAGGAAGAAACGCACCTTCTTCTCTTCGTTGACGAAGATCAGCTTTCTTGTGTTTTTATCCTTCATCTCCTCACAAGGAAGTCCGATTTTTTCAAAATAGGCCATGGCCTTGTCCGCCAAACGACCCTTACCAAGGGCAATGGTTAAGTATCGTACACCGTCGGAGGTCTTGGTATCTACTGCCTGGGAATTGAGCGCTTCCATTAAATCATCTACGGAAATGGCAAATCCGATCGCCGCAGCGTCCTTACCGAAGTAAGATAACAGCTTGTCGTATCGACCGCCCTTGGCAATGGGTTCTCCCGTACCGAAGGCATATCCGGAAAAGATAATACCGGTATAATAGGTGTAATTGCTGATGAGTCCCAACTCGTAGGAAACAAAGCTATTCACCTTACATTCCATCAGCTTCTCATCCAGCTGGCATAAGTAATCCAGCGCCTTGGCAATGACCGGATATCCATCCGCCTTCTTCCGATACTGCTCCCATTCCTTTGGAGAAGCATACATAGAAGATAACAAGCCGAACAACTCCGTTAAATCATCGGAAAGGTTCTGACTGGAAATATATTCCTCTAAGCCAAAGCTGTTCTTATTATTAATCAGATCCCGGATGTTCCCCTCGGCCTCTTCATCAAATCCGGCCGCATCCATCAATCCCCGGAATACATCGGAATGGCCGATACTAATCTGGAAATTGGTAAGACCGGAGGCCTGCAGCGATTTGATGAGCATCTCGATCATCTCACTGTCGGAGTCGATGGAATTGTCCCCAATCAGCTCCGCACCAAGCTGGGTATTCTCCTTCAGACGGCCCTGGTAGCTGGAATTATTGATAAACACATTGCCGTTATAGGTAAGACGAATGGTTCCGCCTACATTGGTAAAATACTTGGCTGCGGTACGGGCAATGGCCGGTGTAAAATCCGGACGAAGCACCAGGGTATTCCCCTCCCGGTCAAAGAACTTATATAAGTCCTTGGACGGGGTCGTACCAATCTCGCGGCTAAAGATATCAAAGTATTCAAAGGTTGGGGTCTGAATCGGAATATAGCCTCTTCCATCCAGCACCTGATTCATCTGATCAATAACTGTAAGCTTCTTGCGATATTCTCCGTCGTAGATATCACGAACACCTTCCGGCGTATGAAGTAAACGATTCATAGGCAGCTCCTTTAATGCTTTATTTTGATAAAGTACTAACGTGATAAATTATTTGCATTATATACAATTAGTTTTCCTCTGTCAAGGAATCCCGATGAATCAAATCTTTGGATAAATAATCTAAGTATGGAATGAAATAGCCCTTCTGTGCCTCAAAGAAATACGCTGGGTCCAACTCGTCCATACGGAAGCTCTTACGGCCACCGGACTTGGCACGATTCCAGAAGGTCACTGCTTCCTCAAATCGTAAATAGTAATATAGGTTTTTATGGGAATAATAAAGTAAGAAAAAAGCAATCCCCCGTTGGATTTCGAAATCCTCCATGAATTTCATCTGATGCTCATGGATATTCTGCATGGGAAAGGTATCCTTATCGCATTCCTTGGCATCGAAGCACACCGGAATGCCCTGTACGGCACCAATATAGTCTACGGTACTCTTCTTCTCAAAATACGCCAACGTAATGTGTCTGGAACGCTGATCGATTTCGATTGGCGTAATTGGCGTTGGGATTTTTTGAATCAACGCCAATTCCTGCTCCTGATAGATTGCATTGGTTTGATTGATGAAATTTTCCAGTTCCGAACCGCGTAAGCCGCGGCTGTTCCATGTTGCCATAACCCCTCCAATGGTGTTTTAGAATAGTTGTAAGAATTCTTCCGGATCTTCGGCCCGGCAATCGATACCGCCCGGAAGTTGAATACGATAGGCGTGAAGAAGTTGTCTTCGAACCCCATGACTCTTGCGATAACGGCGGTTCATCTCCTCGTCGCCGTATTTCATATCTCCTAAGACCGGATGTCCTAAAAATGCCATATGGGCACGAATCTGATGGGTACGTCCCGTTAGAAGATCCACTTCCAATAAGGTCAGCTCATCTCCTACCCGTAACGGACGGAATCGGGTACGAATCAGTTTGCTGCCCGGATGTTCTACCTGATGAATCTTCACGGTGTTGGATGCCGGATCCTTGGTAAGATATGCTTCCATGGTAGCTTCTTGCTCGATACGTCCGCATACCACACAGTGATACGTCTTCTTGGCATCACGACTGCGCAACGCTTCCGATAGGAATTGCTGTCCGGCTAAGTTCTTCCCGGCTAATACAAGGCCGGAAGTATTTCGATCCAGACGATTGGCAACGGATGGCTTAAACATGCCAAATCGAGTAGCGGAAAGCTTGTGATTGGCAATCAAATAGCTTAACAGCTCATCGTTCAGCGATACATCCTCCATCTTCGCCTTCTGGGTTAGAATGCCGGCAGGCTTGTTCAATACAATCAAATCCTCATTCTCGTAAACCACCGATACATGGGAATAGGATTGCTTGGATAGACGAATATATTCCGGATCCGCAGCGGTATTTCCCTGCATGGTGGCAAAGGTTTCGTCGGAAAAGAAAACAGAGATCACATCTCCTACCTGTAACAGTTCATGGCCGTCCGCCTTCTTTTTATTTAAGGTAATATTCTTTTTGCGAAGCATTTTGTATAAAAATCCGGAGGAAGCATTCTGAAAATAACGCTTCAGATACTTATCCAGACGCTGATTGGCATCACATGCTTCAATCTGTAATTCTTTCATATGTTATTCCTTCGTATGATTGGTAAAGCCCTGTAAATAGGACAACTCTTCCTCTGTAAGTGTACGATAGCTTCCGGCAGGCAACTGCTCATCTAGGGTAAAAGGTCCCATAGATTCCCGCTTCAGATACAGAACTTCCTTCCCAACAGCTTCAAACATACGCTTCACCTGATGGAATCGTCCTTCCTTAATGGTAATGCGAATCTCATCACCAGAATCGTTGGCCCGCTCTAACAATGCCGGCATACAGAGTTTATCATCTCCGATATCTACGCCTTCGGCAAAAAGCTGAATGTCATCCTCTGTGATGGCATCACTTAACTTCGCATAATAAACCTTGTCTACATGCCGTCTTGGGCTAAGGAGCGCATGAGCCAACTGACCGTCGTTGGTAATTAAGAGTAACCCTTCCGTATCCAAATCCAAACGTCCTACGGAAAACAAGGTATTCTTCGGATTCGGCACATAAGAAAAAATCGTAGGATGCACATGGTCCTCATTGGCACAAACACATCCGGCAGGCTTATGGAATAAATAATAGGAAAACCGTTCCGTAGAAACCACTTCCCCGTTAAAAACCACCACATCCTCCGGTTGTACCTGGTATCCCGGATCCTTAACGGTTACATCTCCAATCTGTACCCCTTGCTTGGATAACAGCTTCTTAATCTCCTTCCGGGTTCCGTACCCACGGTCGGATAATAATTTATCTAAACGCAAATTTCTTTCCTCAACTACAAAAAAGCATCCAAAATTGAATCAATCCTGGATGCTTCGTATGCATTAATCTTTCTTGAAGAACTCTTCCGGTACGTCAATGGAAGGAACGTCCTCCGTCTTGTTCTCATCTAATGTTTCCTTGAATGGACCGCTTGTCTGGTTCTGTGGAACATCCGGTATTGCAGATTCTGCTTCCGGAGCCAACTCCAAACGATTCTTCGTAACCACATCCAAGTATCCCTGCATCTGATTCAGGTACTGCTCGGAACGGGTTCTGGTAGTGTCCATAGAATGAACCAGTACTTCCTGAACAGACTTCAACAGTTCATCGGTATAAGCAACTGCGCCGGTACGAATGTCGTTAGCATCCTGTGTAGCTTTATCCAGCATATCCTGAGCCTGCTTGGTGGCAATCATAACCACTTCGTTGGCCTGTGCATATGCCTGTTGCATAATCTGATGTTCGGAAACCAATTCGTTGGTCTGAATCTGTGCCTGAGCGATGATTGCATCAGCCTTCGCCTGTGCGTCTGCAAGAATTGCTTCCTGGTTGCTGATAATCTTCTGATATCTGCGAATCTCCACCGGAGTGGTATTTCGTAATTCGGATAAAAGGTTGTCGATATCATCACGATTTACGATAATTTTGCTGCTGGAAAATGCGGACGGCTTACAGCTGTCGATATATTCCATAATCTCGTCAATGATGTCCTCGATTGTACTAGCCATGTATCTTCTCCCTTATATATGTTATTTCCTGTTGTACTTGTCTTCGATTAACGGAATGATCTCTGCAGGTACAAAACGAGAGATGTCCCCACCGTGTGATGCGAACTCACGCACAACGGTTGAGCTTAGATAAGAATAATTCAAAGAGGTCGTTAAAAATACCGTCTCCAAATTCTGATATTGCACGTGATTCGTCTGTGCAATCTGAAGCTCATATTCAAAATCCGTAACAGCACGAAGTCCACGAATAATAATGGATGCGTCGACTTGCTTGGCGTAATCCACTAATAATCCCTCAAAGGAATCGACGCGAACATTGGGATATTCGCGGGTTAACTCCTTTATCATGTTAACACGTTCATCGATAGAAAACAACGCATTTTTTTGGCTGTTATTCAGCACTCCGACGATGATTTCATCGAATAATTTGGATGATCTTTTGATGATATCCAAGTGTCCGAATGTTACGGGGTCAAAGCTTCCGGGATAAATTGCTCTTCTCATACCAGTCCCTACTTTCTGCGTAAAAATATGTGCTTATTGGTCTTGTATACTTTGGTACGAACAATTTCAAAGGAAGTCTCATCTACAAAAGATACGTCACGATCTAAGGTCGCCTCAATAATAATCAGCGAATCCTCATGTGCCAATTCCAAATCATCAATCATACGTAGTACGGCCGGCTCCAAATTGGAGGCGTATGGCGGATCCATGAAAATAATATCAAAAGGTTCGTCATTCTTAAGGGTCTTCAGGCAATCCGGAAGACTGCTGGCAATGACCTTGGACTCCTCAAGGAACTTGGTCTTGGTCAGATTCTTCTGGATGCAATCGATGCATTTCTTGTTCTGCTCGGCAAATACCGCATAAGAAGCACCGCGACTAAGGGCTTCAATTCCCATCTGTCCGCTTCCTGCAAATAAATCCAAGAAACGACTGCCTTCGATATCTGTTTGTAAAATATTAAATAAGGTCTCTTTGATTCGATCCGTAGTCGGTCTGGTATCCAATCCTTCTGCGGTAATCAAAGGAATACTCCTTCTACTTCCTGCGATGACACGCATGAAGCCCTCCTAACCCAGGACATCCAACACCAGTCGAAATGCCTGCTTGCAAGCAGCATAACGAATCCGGTAACGATCTCCCGAAAAGATAAATTTTCTAGTAGTAATCTTGTTCTTGTAGGCAACGGCAATATAGACAAGGCCCACAGGAAACTCTTCGCTACCGCCGTCCGGACCTGCGATTCCGGTGGTTGCCACACCGATATCGGCACCGGCGGCTTTCCTGACGCCGTAGGCCATCTCTCTGGCACATTCGGCACTATAGACGCTAAACTGCTGTAAGGTAGCGGGACGCACGCCTAACAGGCGCTCTTTTGCTTCTTCGGAGTAAGTAACGTACCCTTCACTGAAATGATTGGAAACGCCTGGAATATTCACCAGTTCCGAAGCAATCATTCCTCCGGTACAACTCTCCGCCGTAGCTATGGAAATATCCAGTTCCTCCAACTTCCCGGCAACAGCTCTTGCGACTTTCATGATTTATTTCTGCTCCTTCAAGACAGCACGGTTGTCATAGATATATACTACCAAGGAAATAACGGTCAATGCCAATGCAATCCACATCAGAACGATTCCTAAAATATTCCAGAATGGGAAAGCAAAATTTGCTACCATCACAATAATCATCAGCATCTGGAAAACAGTTTTGAATTTGCCCCAGTAGTTAGCGGCAATGACAACGTTGTTATCCGCAGCCACCAAACGGAAACCGCTGATAATGAACTCTCTTGCAATGATAATGATAACGATCCATGCAGGAATCTGATTCAATGCTACCAGGCAAATCATTGCGGAGCATACCAAAAGCTTATCTGCCAACGGATCCATAAATTTACCGAAGTTGGTAACCAGGTTGTACTTACGGGCAATTTTGCCATCCAGCATATCCGTCAAGCTGGCAACGATAAAAATTGCATCTGCCACCAAACGCATGGTGGAATTATCCGGATATAACAATAAAACAGCTACAAAAAACGGAATTAAAATTACACGGAAAATTGTGAGTTTGTTTGGTAAATTCATTCTACGATCTCTCCTATTACGTCATAATCTTTGGCAGCAGTAATGGTTGCCCGTACGAAATCTCCGCTCATAAGCTCATGATTGGCATTTACAAATACATAACCATCTACATTCGGAGCATCTCGGAAAGTACGTCCCACATAGACATCCTCGCCGGATACACGACCTTCAATCATTACATCAAAGGTTTGGCCAATGAGATCTTCGTTCTTCGCAAAAGCAATTTCTTGCTGTGCACTCATCACATCGTTGTACCATAAATCTTTTATTACTTCATCTACCTGATCCGGGAATCCAGCAGCAACTGTGCCATCTTCCGGAGAGTAGGTAAACGCACCCAAACGGTCAAAGGCCGCTTCGCGAATAAAGCGCATCACTTCCTGATGGTCGGCTTCCGTCTCTCCCGGGAAACCGCAAATCAAAGTGGTACGTAGAGTAATATCCGGGATACGATCACGCAGCTTCGCAATCATGTCATAAATATCCTGACTGGAGGTGCGGCGACCCATACGACCTAAGATGCGATCGCTGATGTGCTGAATCGGCATATCAATATAATGGCAAACCTTCGAATTGGTGGCCATCTCGTCGATCAGCTCGTCGGTAATCTCTTCCGGATAGCAATATAACAAACGAATCCAACGAATTCCTTCAATCTCAGACAATTTACGAAGCAAGGTCGGAAGCATCTTCTTGCCGTAGAGATCAGTACCGTATACCGTTACTTCCTGAGCAACCAAAACCAGTTCCTTCACACCGTCACGGGCCAACTGGGTGGCTTCTTCCAATAGTTCTTCCATCGGAACGGAGCGGAAATCTCCGCGAATCTTCGGAATAATGCAATAAGAACAATGCTTATCGCAACCTTCCGCAATTTTAAGGTAGGCAAAAAATCCTCCGGTGGTTACCACACGACCGTCATTCTTCGGAATACCTTCTAACGGACGAAGGACTTTGGCTTCCTTGCCGGCAAGAACATCATCAATAACGGAAACAATGGCATCATAGGAATTGGTTCCTATCACGCCATCGACCTCGGGAAGTTCCTCCCGGAATTCTTCTGCAAAGCGCTGAGATAAGCATCCGCAAACAATCAGAGCTTTGCAATTTCCTTCTTCTTTCATACGGCCCATCTCGATGATGGTATCAATGCTCTCTTCCATGGCATCCTTGATGAAGCAGCAACTGTTGATGACAATCACATCCGCAATTCGCTCATCATCGCAAATGGAATATCCATGCTTCTGTAACAAGGAAAGCATATGCTCGGAATCCACAAGATTCTTGTCACAACCTAATGAAACAAAAAATACATTCATAAATTAGGCTTCCTCAGACTCTTCCTCTGCTTCTTCCACTTCAGCGGCCTCTGCTGCTGCGGCAGCTGCTGCCTCTTCTTCTGCTAACATCTCAGCTTCTTTTGCTGCAGCTTCTTCGTCGGTTAAAATCTTCAAATCGCCTTCGTAAAGCTCCTTCACAGCGATAGAAAGTGGCTTCATATCATAAGCGCCGGAAATCATTGGCTCCTGGCCGTCAATAATCTGACGTGCACGCTTTGCGGTTGCGCTTACAATGCTGTAACGGCTGTTAACTACCGGCTCCTCACCGATTACAACGTCGTCGTTTACAACTGCCATAAGTTCTACATAAGATGGATGGATCATTTTATTATTCTCCTTTTGAAAAAATGGTTAATTCTTTCTGCATTTCCTGGATCGCAGATTTATTTCTAGCAGTGCGGAAGTGTTCGCATTGAATGATTTCATGCACTTCTCTGACACTGTTCTCCAGCACATCGTTCACGATAAGATAATCGTACTTCTCCATCAAGTGAGATTCCTTGGCGGAAATAGCCAGACGCTGGCAAATCACATCCTCGGACTCGGTACCTCTTCCTACCAGACGCTCCTTCAAGGTCTGTGCGGAAGGCGGAGTAACGAATAACAGTAATGCTTCCGGGAAGATTTCCTTCACCTGAAGGGCACCCTGAACTTCAATCTCTAGAATGACATCCTTACCCTCGGAGGCAAGCTGTTCTACATAAGCCTTCGGTGTTCCGTAGGAATTGCCGTTGAAGGTGGCATATTCCAAGAATTCACCCTTGGCAATCATATCATCGAATTCTTCTCTGGTCTTAAAGAAGTATTCTCTTCCGTCCTGTTCTCCCGGACGCATATCACGGGTTGTGGCGGAAATGGATAAATGATACATATCCGGATAATTCTTCAGTAGATTTTTCATAATTGTGCCCTTGCCGGCTCCGGAAAAACCAGACAGGACAATAATCAAACCATTGCGATGATTCACAATAATCGGCTCCTTTATTCAAGATTCTGTATTTGCTCGCGGATCTTCTCGATGAGGGTCTTTAACGTAATGCCGCAATCAGCGATTTCCACATCGGTAGACTTGGAAAGGATGGTATTGGATTCTCTGTTCAACTCCTGTGCTAAGAAATCCATCTTACGACCAACCTCATCCATCTTCTCCAAAGCTTCTCTGGCTTCGCGAATGTGGCTCTTCAAACGAACAATCTCTTCGTCAACGCAAATCTTATCCGCGTAAAGGGTCACTTCCATTGCGATACGGTTCTCGTCAATCTGACGGTCCTCTAACAACTCTTCAATCTTGCGACGCAAACGTTCCTTGTATTCCTCAAGAATCTGTGGGGAACGGCTCTCAATGAAGGCTACCTGTTCTTCCATCTGGGAAAGCTTATCCAATAAGTCTTCCTTCAGGCGGGCACCCTCGTTCTCCCGATTCTCAATAAACTGTTCCAACGCCAAATCCAAGGCATGGGACAACAAATCCCACAACTGATCTTCGTCGGCTCCCGTCTCACGAATCTCGAAAACATCCGGAAACTGTGCCAGTCTGGTTGCGGTAATATCCTCGCTCAGGCCCAAATCCTGTGCCATCTGCTTCAGGTTGTTGTAATATTCCGATGCAATAAGTGGGTTATACTGGATGGAATAATTCCGATCAGCCGAAGACTCATAGGAAACATAGAGGTCAACCTTACCACGACTTAAGTCCGTCTTCAGCCGGTTGCGAATCTGATTCTCAAATGCAGAGAACTTCTTCGGAAGCTTCAGGTTGAGGTCCAGATAACGATGATTAACAGATTTAATCTCAACTGTCACTTTTTCGGAATCAATGGCGTATTCACCATGTCCGAATCCTGTCATGCTTTTAATCATAGTTGCTCCTTACAATATGCCCCGGACACACGTACGGCATATTAATGTATACTATCATTGTTCCTATTATAGAGAATCCGCGCTTATTCGTCAATGTTTTGCCCTTGAAAAAGTACCGCAAAGCCTTGTCAACAGGGCAACGAACGGATATTATGAAAGATAGATTTTTAAGAAGAGGTATCTTATGGCTTTTGATGGTTCTACCATTCATGGATTGGTCCATGAACTTAATCAGACATTATTAAATCGCAAGATTTCCAAGATTGCACAGCCGGAAAAAGAAGAGCTTATGATTACGGTCAAAGGAGAAAAAGGCACATATCGCCTGTTAATCTCCGCCAACGCTTCTCTTCCGCTGATATATCTTAGTTCCGAGAACAAGCCCAGTCCCATTACTGCGCCGAATTTTTGTATGGTATTGCGCAAGTACATCGGCAACGGCAAGATTACCGAGATTTCCCAGATTGCCATGGAACGTGTCATCCGTTTTCGTATTGAGCACTTAGATGAGCTTGGGGATTGGGCCGAGAAGTTCTTGTACGTGGAGATTATGGGCAAGCACTCCAATATTATTTTCTGCGACAGCGAGAACCGTATCATTGATGCCATCAAGCACGTTGGCTATCAGATGAGTTCCGTTCGTGAAGTGTTGCCCGGCAGAGAATACTTTATCCCTATGCAGGAAGGCAAGCACGATCCTTTTACCGTAACCAAGGAAGCTTTCTTCGAAGAGGTCTGCAAGAAGGCCTTATCTGTTCCGAAGGCGCTCTCCGATTCTTTTATGGGATTTGGCTTTGCTTTGGCGGAAGAGATTTCTTATCGCAGCCATTTGGAACATGACGATTCCATGCTGGCACTATCTACAGAAGAAAAAGAGCGCCTGTACGGGACCTTTTGTTCCTTTATGCAGGAGTTGCAGGAAGGACATTTTGCACCGGAGATGGTATACGAAGCTTCCGGCGAACGCCCCAAGGAATTCGCGGTGTTTGAATTACAACATTTTGCGGATTTACGCAAGGAATCCTATGACAGCGTATCGGCACTTTTAGAGGACTATTATGCCCGTCGCAACAAGACCAATAACATGCATCAGAAGTCACAGGATTTGCGGAAGATTGTGGCAACCCTTTTAGACCGCAATCAGAAGAAGTATCAGCTCCAGAGCAAACAGATGCAGGATACGGAAAAAATGGAAAAATACCGCATCTATGGAGAGCTGTTACATACCTATGGCTACTCTGCTACGCCGGGCGCCAAGGAGATTACCGTAGATAATTACTACACCAACGAACCCCTTACCATTCCCCTAGATCCCCAGAAGGATGCTATGGAGAATGCAGCCGCTTACTTCGAGCGGTACAATAAGTTAAAACGCACCAAGGAGAATCTGACGGACCTTCTGGTAGAGACGAAAGGCGCCATCGAGCATTTAAGTTCCATTGCCACTTCTCTTAACATTGCGGAATCCGAAGGGGATCTGGCGATGATTCGACAGGAGCTGTCAGATTACGGATACATCAAGAAGCATCACAGTCGGGATAAGAAAAAAGGCAGCGCCAAGGGAGTACCACTCCATTATGTAACCTCTGACGGTTACCATATCTATGTAGGCAAGAACAATTACCAGAACGATGAATTAACCTTCAAGTTCGCCACCGGCAACGATTGGTGGTTCCACGCCAAGAAAATGCCGGGTTCTCATGTAATTGTCAAGGCTGACAACAAAGAGTTGCCGGATCATATCTTTGAAATTGCAGCAGCTCTTGCCGGATATTACTCCAGCGGCAGAGATTCAGACAAATTGGAAATCGATTACCTGCAGAAAAAGAACGTGAAAAAACCGGCAGGTGCAGTTCCGGGATATGTCATTTACTACACCAACTATTCCATGTCTGTAAAGCCCGAACTTCGGGATGTGACACCGGTAAAATAAAAAGAACGGTAGCCTTTGGCTACCGTTTTATAAATTATCGTAGATTTGATGTTCTTTTTGTTTTAAATGATTTCGAATCAAGACTCCGTCCGCGCTGGATAATTCCGGATCAACACGAAGAATATCCGCAACATCTTCGCTTACCATCTGCAGCACATCCGCATCCTGATAAATATCCGCAATCGAAAAATTCATATCACCGGACTGACGAATCCCGTAAAAATCTCCGGGTCCACGCAGTTTCAAATCTTCCGCGGCAATTTCAAATCCATCATTGGAACGATTCAATATTTCCAAACGTTTCGCATCCTTACAGCTCTTATCTTTGATAAACATACAATAGGACTGTGCGCTTCCACGGCCAACCCTGCCACGAAGCTGGTGCAATTGGGCAAGGCCGAACCGATTGGCATTCTCGATCATCATTACCGTGGCATTGGGTACATTTACGCCAACCTCCACAACCGTAGTGGATACAAGAATATTGGTTTCATTGGTTGCAAAGGCATGCATAACGGCGTTTTTCTCTTCCGGCGTCATTCGTCCGTGTAAGACACCGACTTTCCCTTGCCCCGCAAACAATTTTTCTATTTTCTTGGCATATTCCGTGACGTTTTCCGCCTCGGTGGTCTCACTGGCTTCGATCAACGGACATATGATATACGCCTGATGCCCCGCTTGAATCTCCCTGCCAATAAACTGGTAAGCCTTGGTACGATTGGATTCATCAATAATCGCATTCTTAATCGGCAAACGGTCTTTGGGAGCGCTTCGAATGGTAGAAATCTGCATATCACCATAGAGAATCATTGCAAGGGTTCTTGGAATTGGGGTTGCAGACATAACCAGTACATAAGGATGTTCTCCCTTAACGGATAAGTTCATCCGTTGCTTCACACCGAATCGGTGTTGTTCATCGGTAATGACCATGCCTAAATTAGAAAAGGATACCTTTTTCTGAATCAATGCATGGGTGCCGATGACAAAGCAGACTTCATCGGAAGCCAGGTGTCCATAGACTTCCTTCTTCTCCTTGGCCGACATGGATCCCATCAGAAGATACACCGGATAGGGAATGTGATAGGTCTTACAGTATTCCGAAAAGGTCTCGTAATGCTGTGCCGCCAACACTTCCGTAGGGGCCATAATAGCAGTCTGATAGCCATTCTCAGCCATACGAAGCATTGCAAGAAAAGCAACGATGGTTTTACCGCTTCCAACATCTCCCTGGATGAGACGCTGTTTACAATCGCCTTGTAATAGGTCCCGTTCCATAGCCTCTAAGCATTCCACCTGGCCTGCGGTTAGCTGAAACGGCAGTTGCCAGCGCACCTTATCGTACCAAGTTCGATTGGGAAGTTCTATCGGCATAGATACGACTTCTTCTTTGGCTTTTTCCAATTGTACCCGCAGAATAAAATCAAAAAATTCATCATAGACCAAGCGCCTTCTGGCATCTAGGAGTTCCTCCATGGCGGCAGGAAAATGAATCCTTTGATAGGCTTCTGCCAAATCAATCAACGTATGCTTCTTAAGAAAAGAATCCGGAATGTAATCCTCCAAGGATATCTCTTCCATGGATGCCTTCACCGACTTTTTCACAGTAAGGTTACTAAGCCCCTTGGTGAGATGATACACCGGTTGTAGGCTGGTCTGAAGGGCGGCATATTGCTCCGGTGTATAGATGGCAGCCTGTTCCATCTTAAAACCGTTATGCTCCTTCTTACACGGTCCATAGAGAATCACCAGTCGCCCGGGGTCTAATTGGTTCTTCACATAAGGCATCCGAAACCATACCAAAGAGATTGGAACATCCCCTAGGACCACCTGTGTGGAGGTCACATCCATTCTGGCGGAATGCTTGGTGTAGACCTTCCGTTGGATACGAACAAGAACAGCAATTGTCCCACTTTCGAAGTCTTCCGGGAAAGCTTCCAATGCATCCGGATACGCGAAGTAGGTTCTTGGATAAAAATCCAACAGATCTCCCACCCGGGTGAGATTCAGTTTTTGAAACAGCTTGGCGGTCTTCTCTCCGATGCCTTTAATGCTGGTAATCGATTCGTTATAATTCATGGGTTTGTCCTAACAAAAAATCCTGCGTTCCAAGAAAAGAACGCAGGATTGGTTTTACTCTACAGATAATACATAGAAGTATACCGGCTGTCCGCCCTGCTGAAGTTCTACTTCAACGTTCGGGAATGCTTCGGTTACCTTAGCAACCATTGCTTCGGCATCAGACTCTGTTACGTCAGAACCGGTATATAAGCTAATCAAAGAAGAATCCTCATCACAAAGGATATGCAAGGTTTCAAGCATAACCTCGGTAAGATCCGGATGAACGGCAACAATACCGGCATCACCGATACCCATGTAGTCGCCTTCTTTGATGGTCTTATCATCAATAATGGTATCACGAACCGCATAAGTGATTTCACCGGACTTCACATTGGCAAGCTCGCTTGTCATGGTCTCGGTATTATCCTCTACGGAAGCATCCGGAACGAAGTTAATCAAAGCGGTAATACCCTGTGGCAAGGTCTTGGTTGGAAGTACAACAATATTCTTGTCTTCGCAGATATCACGTGCCTGGTTCGCAGCCAATACAATGTTCTTGTTGTTCGGAAGAACAAATACGGTCTTGGCATTTACCTGATCGATTGCCTTCAGGATATCCTCGGTACTTGGGTTCATGGTCTGACCACCTTCGATGATGTAATCCGCACCCAAATCACGGAAAATCTGATTCATTCCTTCACCGATAGAAACAGCAACGAATCCCATTTCCTTTGGAGGCTCAGCCGCCTTCTTCTCTTCTGCCTTAGCTAAAGTCTTCAAAGCAGGTGAATCATCGGATGCCTTATCATCACGTAAGTTGGTAAGAACTACGGAATGAATGGAACCATACTTCAACGCCTTATTGATGACACGACCCGGCTCGTTGGTCAGCATCTCTACTTCCATACGGTTGCCTGCGGTAGTAATCTTCATATCGTTAGCGATTGCTTCTAAGTATACGCGAATCTCATTCTCATCCTGATTCTGGAAGCTGTTGGTTGCTTCCAAAGTTAAATGCAAAGAATATAAGAATTCGAAGAATTCCTCTTCCTTCTCTTCTGCCTCGGAAGACTCAGATCCGTCAATGGTAAGATCTACTTCTTTACCGGACAGGAAATCATAAGCGCCGGACAATACCTCAACAAGGCCCTGTCCGCCGGAATCAACAACACCGGCCTGCTTCAATACCGGAAGTAAATCCGGAGTCTTCTGAAGCATTTCATCAGCAGCTTTTAAAATCTCTTCCGTAAATACCAGAATATCATCGGTGGTATCAACCACTTCCAATGCACGGTCTGCAGCAGCGCGGGCAACGGTAAGGATCGTACCTTCCTTCGGCTTCATAACTGCACGATATGCAGTCTCCACACTCTTCTGGCATGCTTCGCAAAGAATATCTACGGTTAATTCTTCTTCTTTCTTGATGACCTTGGTAAATCCACGGAACAACTGAGAAAGAATAACACCGGAGTTACCTCTGGCTCCGCGAAGGGAACCGGAAGAAATCGCCTTGGATACAGACTTCATATCCATGGTCTCTAAGGTGCTGACTTCTCTAGCCGCAGACATAATTGTCATGGTCATATTGGTTCCGGTATCACCGTCCGGAACAGGGAAGACATTGAGCTCGTTGATCAAGTCTTTATTTGCCTCAAGCTTTTTTGCGCCAGCCAAAAACATCTTGGAAACTTGAGACGCATTTAATGTTGTGATTTCCACTTACAAAATCCTCCTAATCAATTACACGAATGCCTTCGATGTAAATGTTAATATTCTCAACCTTCATACCGGTAAATTCTTCTACCTTGTACTTGACGGTTTCTTTTAAATTATCGGTTACGGTAGCAATGCTGACACCATAAGAAACAATGACATGAAAATCCAGGGAAATAGAATTATCTTCCGCAACATTCACATCAATACCATGGCTTAAATAGTCCTTCTTCAAAAGCTTTACCAAGCCATCCTTCATATTAACGGCAGCCATACCTACAATACCGAAGCACTCTACTGCAACTGCACCAGCATAGGTTGCAATTACATCTGTGTCAACGATAATCTTGCCCAACTCTGTTTCCATTTGACCTTTACCGTGCATAATTAAAACCTCCAATAAGATTTTGCCTGTCGCTAGACAGACCACATTAACATTATAATCATTTTTTTCAAAAAAACAATCGTGTCGATTTTACTGGTAGGAAGACACATTGGAAGCGTCGACTTTTTCGAATGGTACCCAAACGTACTTACCATTCTCCGTAACGCCATCTACAGAAGAAATGGAACCGCCGTTTGCCATAATGGAAATCGCTTCTACGGCACGCTCGCCCTGTCCCTTTGCACTCTGTAAAACGGTAAAATCCATTCCGCCGGCTGCGATGGAAGCACAACCGTCTGCCGTGGCGTCAACACCGGTTACCGGAATATCGGACTTGCCATGCTTATTCAAATAGTCCACAACTCCAAGAGCCATGGAATCGTTGTTGCAGATCACCGCATCATAAGATGCATGCTGCTTATCGATAATGCCCATGTAATTATAAGCATTGTCCGTAGACCAGTTGGCATAATCAGAGAAAACAATATTTACGGCAACGCCCTGGTCCTTGAAGTAATCTCTCGCTGCATTGGTACGGCCTTCTGTTGCGGAATGGCCCTTCTCGCCACGCATAATCACAAGATTTACAGAGGATGGCTTACCTAACTTGTTCCAAACAAACTCTGCCTCATAAGTACCAGCATCAGCCTCCGGAGAGCCTACATATACATACTTGGAATCCTTCAGACGATTGTCCTCCGGCTGGTTGTTTACAAAAACAATCGGAAGACTGCTGGCGTCTTCAATCTGCAATGCGGTTGCCACATCCGCCAAACGGCAAATAATACCGGTATAACCCTTAGAAGCCGCATTCTGTACTTCTTCTACCTGCTTGGCAACGGAATCACCGGTCAATACTTCATCGATGGTAACGCCATAGGTAGATGCGGAAGACATAATGGCTTCGGACAAAGATGCTCGGAAAGTATCCTCATCATCGGTTTCAATAAATAAAATCTTCGCACCCTTTGCACCGCCGGATTCGGAAGAACCACAACCGGTAAATAAGGTACCTACGAAAACAACGCAACTAAGTACGGAAATAATTCTACGTAACATTCTTTTTTTCATGATTCATCCTCCTAAATACGGAACTGTGCCACATGGTCTGCCAAGGTCTGAGAGGTTCCGGCCAATTCATTGGAATTAGCGGCAACATCCTGACTGTTGGATGTAATGTTCTGTGCATGTTCCACCATATTCTTGGATGTTTCAAGAATTTCATCGGTGCTGGCCGCCTGCTCTTCGGAGATGGCAGCTACATTGGTTGCAACATCGGAAACCTTCTGGATGTTGGCAACAACTGCTTCTAACTGATCGTTGGAAGTCTGGATGTTGGTGTAAATATGATCAAAGGTTTCTACAGCGGCGTGAATCAATTCACTGTTCTCTTCAATACGTTCTGCGGAAGAGTTCGCCTGTTTTACAACGTCCTCAATCAAATCACGTACCTGCTGAATTAATTTTGCAATGGTCTCTGCACTGGCGGAAGAATTCTGAGCCAGGTTACCGATCTCGGTGGCAACAACTGCGAATCCTCTTCCGGCCTCTCCGGCACGTGCAGCCTCAATGGATGCATTCAAGGACAACAGGTTGGTCTCGTCAGCAATCTCTGCAATCATGCCAACAATCTTGGTGATTTCTTCGGATGCCTGACCTACCTTACCGATGGAAACAACCAATTCCTGGTTGGCACTCTTAATCTCGTTCATTGCAGTTCCAAGATGTTCCATATCATCACGGCCCTTCTTGGAAATCTGAACAGTTTCTTTCATGCTGGCATTGGCCTGGTCGGAGTTATCCTTAGTATCGGTAACAACCATAGCCAGGGTGGTTGCATTCTCTGCAATCTCATTTACCGCAACAGCCAACTGATCCACGGTATTGTTCAAGCCCTGCATTGCTTCCGCCTGGGACTGGGATGCATTAAACATGCTCTCAGATACACGGTTGGAGCTCTCGGACTCATCTTTTAATTTCGCGGATTCTTCATTAATGGAAGAAATCATATGACGCATGCTGCCGATAAAATCTTTCATCTTATCTGCCATCAAGCCGATTTCATCGTTGCTTGCGGCTTCCACCTCAATCGTGAAATCACCGGAAGCCATACGGGTAATATCTTCGGTAATCTCTGCCAACGGTTTAAACAATCTGGATGCCATGAACCAAATAATGACACCTACCAATAACAATGCTGCCACACCCACGGCAATCAGAATGAAGGTCAGCTTACGGATATTGGAAAGAATCAAATCCTTCGGCACATAGGAAATCAGCAGCCAGTCACTACCGGTAATCTCAGAGAAATCTACATAATACTTGCCGATGGTTGCGGAATCGTAATCACGGTTCTTTACATGCTCTGCGACACCTGTCATAAAGCTTCCGGTCTGTGCATCTAAGTTCGTAGATACATAAGAAGCATTTGGATGTGCAAGAATGGTTCCGTCATAACGGTCCACCAAAAACGCCTTGGCGCCGTCCATTTTAACACCGGAATTTACGATAATACTAATCTGATTCAAATCCACATCGGCGGAGATCACCTTGGTATCATCTCCTTCGATTTGTAAAATACCGGAAGCGGAAACAACATACTCTCCGTTCTCATTCTGATATGCGGTACCGTAATCCATGTTCACTCTGGTAAGTCCCTGGGCAAACCACTGCTCACCGGTAACATTGGATACCTTCTGGTCAGAACCGGCAGCCTTCACAAAGCTTCCGTTGGTAGAAGCAATATAAAGACCGTTCGGAGCGTATTTGTTATATCCATAGGTGGAATTAATGATGGTCTGTAATTGAGCTTCGTCCGGATTCGTCGTCTCGATGGTATGTTTCACCGTACCGAAGAACTCCAAGTTCTTGTTCAACCAAGACTCGATGTTATCACTCTGGTTGGTAATGGATGAATCCAACTGAGCGATGGACATATCTTCCAAATAGACTTTCGATAATTGCGCGGAAATCGCAACCAACAGGATGATGGTTACAGCAAGAATCGGAAGAATAGACAATAAGAATTTTGCACGAATGGTCGTGCGGCTTTTTGACGTTTTTTTCATAAGTCGCCTCCTTATTTAATTGTATACAATTATAACACAGAAAATGCGAAATTAACATCTCTATTCCTGCTGATACTTACCGAATTTTCAGGTGAAAAACTTTTTAAAAAATTATGGAAAAAGAACTTGCTTTTTTATATATCCTTTGTTAATATACTTTTGTTGCGTTGCAACGGCCGAAAATGAATTGTTAAGGAGGTGCTATCATGGCAAAATGTGCAATTTGCGGTAAAGGCGCTCATTTCGGAAACAATGTGAGCCATTCACATAGACGTTCAAACAAAATGTGGAAGTCCAACGTTAAGTCTGTTAAATGTAAGGTTAACGGAACTCCTAAGAGATTATATGTTTGCACTTCCTGTTTGCGTTCTGGTGCAGTAGAGAGAGCGTAATAGAGTTTCCACTGTAGCTTCCGATTCTTCGGAAGCTATTTTTTTGCAAAAAATCACCCCGACGTCTGCTCTTCGCTTTCGTCGGGGTCTTCTTTTAATCTTCAAAATCCGTTTCGTCGATGATGGTCTCTTCTACGCATTCCGCTGCTTTACTACGGGCGTCCTCTTCCTTATCATCCTTATGCAAGAATCCGTCTACAAAATCCGGGACCATATCCAGAAGCTTCTCCATACCGCTATGGGAAGAAATATTAATCAGACGGACATTGCCATTCTTAATTACAAGGACTGCAGATGGGGTCATTTTACCACCCATACCGCCGCCTCCGTTGTTGTGCTTGTCATTATAGAACGCACCGGCTCCTACGCCAAAGGATACGTCTACCAACGGTACAATGGTGGTATCTCCATATTGAATTGCCTCACCTACCACGGTTTTCGTAGACAGGAAACTGTCCATTCCCTGAAACAAAGATGAAATGGTACTCTGAAAACCCTCTAAATCTTTTGCCATAATCTCATGTCCTCCTAGTCATTCTCCTTGAAATAAGCGTAGAGCTTACGTACATTTCGGTTAAAAAAGATACGTAGGGCCATGCCCACGACACAAACCAATTGTATCGATCCGGCGATTCCCATACGTCCGTATAAATAGAATTCTTCCCGGGAAAAATCTGGAAGCAAATAGTTGTCCTTCCTTGGTTGTAACCAAGGGATTGTTGCCAGAAAACCGGTAATCTGTCCGGTAGTTGCCGGATCTCCGGTATAGAATTCCCCTCGGAAGCGATAACGCTTCGGCGCCAAACGGCGAAGGAACCTTACCAGTTCATGAAGCAAGACGGTAATTCCTGCCTTGGCTTCCTCATCCGCTAACAGTCTTCGTATCTTATCAAGCAAATCATCCTTCTGTTCTTTGGGTTCGGATGCTGCTTTTTCTTTCTTTTTCTTAGGCTTCTTAGGCTTCGTCTCTTCCGGCTTCGATGGATGGGATTCTTCTTCCTCGAAGTAACTATCCGGCAACGGTGCGTTGGATGTGGCTTCATCTACCGGCATCTTAGCAACTTCTTCCGATGCTTCTTCTGTAGCGTCCTCATCTTCCTCTTCGTCCTGCATCAAATGCATCCAGAGCACGCGAAGATCACTGCTTCCATCTGCCCCCTCTTGTACCAAGGAAAATGAAAATATACGAAAGGTATCGTACAGACGAACCCGCAGGGCTTTCTTCTCTTCGTAGATACCTTCGATGTCATAACAAATCGGAAGGAACAACACAAGGAAAAGAATCAATAGCAGAAGGCCTAGAATGCCAAGCAATCCGAAACCAAGGACTTTGCCAATCAGTAGTAATATCTTCATGTCAAACTCCTATTCCATCTGCGACAGCATATACTGCTTCACCCGGTAAGTGCCGGTATTGGCAAACACTTCGGTATAGACCTGCGTCAACAGGGTAAATGCCCCATGTCTGGAAGCAGATAATCCGATGACATCGTAATGATCCTTCTTGCGGAACTTCTTATGCAGTTCATCAATGGTCATAATCTCCAAAGCCGTATCCTTGCGATGAGATAACACAATCGCATAACAATGGGACACGGGAAGTCCATGAGAAATAAACCATTTTTTCTTGGTGATTTCCCGAAGGTTACCACCGATGTATAAATTGGGAAGAAATCGATATGTACTCATACAACCCCCAAACTAAAATTCCCATTCATTATATCAATACGAGAAATAGTAGTCAAAAATGTCTTTGACCACCGGAATGGACATACTGGAGCTGCGATCTGCTTCTTCCACAATGACGGCAATTGCCAACTTCTTGCTTCCATTTGTTGCATATCCAACATACCAGGAATGCGCTTCTTCCTTATCTGCATTAAATTCTGCGGTACCGGTCTTACCGTAAGCCTCATACAGATCACTGTTCAATGCTGTTGCGGTTCCGCTGGTAACTACCCCACGCATCAATTCCTGCAACTGGGCAGCCTCTTCCGTTGTCATTAAGGTTTTGGCCTTCTCCGGACGGAATTCTTTTACCACTACCCCCTGCATGTTCTGGGAATGGTCAATCAAGTACGGCTTCATAAGAACACCGTCATTGGCAATCGCGGACACAATCATAGACATATGAAGTGGCGTTACCAAGGTATGACCCTGACCAAAGGCGGTCTGGAACACCAAGTCGGATGCGGTATTATGGTCCACATCAAAAGAAGACGTATTGTATACGTTCATCTGTACCGGCAAATCCTGGTTAAAAAGCAGATCATCTGCAGTCTTGCGATATTCATCCAAATCCAAATTCATACCGATGGTTCCGAAAGTAACGTTACAGGACTTTGCAAAGGCCTTCCGTAAATCCATAGAACCATGGGCCGTTCCGTTATAACAATGGAAGGTTAAACCGTTTACTTCTTTACTGCCGCTACAGGAGAAGCCATCATCCAAGCTTCCACCCTGTCGCAAATAGGCAAGAGCTGTAACAATCTTGAAGGTAGAACCCGGCGCATATAAGCCCTGGGTACAACGATTGATCAGTCGGGAAGAAGAAGCATCTCCTACCACATCCTCCCATTGGTCCTTCAAAGTATTCGGATCAAAGAACGGCTTGGAAAGCATACAAAGGATTGCTCCGGTCTCCGGATCCATGGCAATGACCGCTGCATTGTAATTGCCCATATCGTTGTAGGCGATTTGTTGCATGTTGGTATCCAAGGTCGTGACTACGGAATCGCCCTGTACCTTCTTGCCCTGCAAGGTATATTGAAACTGTTCCAGATAATCTTCATGGGAATCCAACAGCAAATAATTGGCATCCTTTTCCAATCCGCTACGTCCGTTGTAATAATAACCAACCACATGGGAAAAAAGTTCTCCGGTAGGATATTCTCTTGTCTCCTCTTCATTCTCATCAACAGAAGAGGTAGCAAGCACGGTTCCGTCCGCCGCCAAAATATCACCGCGAATGGTGGTAGCAGACAATGCAGAGGCACGCTTGTTATAGGAGCTGGTAATAAAATCGGAACTCTGATAGGCAATGAAATAACAAAGGTAGCCACTCAAACATAAAAACAGAGCCAAGAAGCTATAGGTAACAACCAAGAATTCCCGATTCCGACCGTGACGCTTTTTGTGTTTTTTCTTATCGTTCATTGTGATGCGCCTCCTGTCGTTGTTTTACAACATATAATCCCTGCACAATGGAAAACATCGCCATGGTACTTAGCAGGGAGCTTCCTCCGTAACTGACAAAGGGCAACGTCACACCGGTGGAAGGAATGAATTTGGTAACTCCGCCGATATTAACGAAGACCTGGAAGCCGTACACGGTACCCAATCCTATGGCAACATAACGATAGAAGGTATCATCCAGTTCCAATGCGATGTTAAAAATCATAAGGAAACAGCTGATGCATACAAAAATGAAGCACAGTCCAAATAGTACGCCGTACTCTTCACACATAGCGGAGAAAATGAAATCCTTGGTAACTACCGGGATGGTACCTGGCATACCGTTGCCGATTCCGCTTCCGTACCAACCGCCGGTACCGATAGCAAACAAGCTCTGGCAAATCTGATATCCGGCATCATCTACAACGGATAATGGATCCTGCCATGCCGTCACACGTACCTGTACATGGGTAAAAATCCGGTATGCCAGCATTGCACCGATGGCGGTTGTACCAAGGCCTAAAAACAGCCAATACAAACGCTTGGTGCTGACATAGATCAGAATTAAGTAGGTGAAGGTAAAAATCATGGCGCTACCCAAGTCTTTGGATGCCACCAGAAGCAACACATGAAGCATCGCAATACCGGTGGTAATGATAATCTGCTTCAAGGATTTGGACTTGGTATACATGGCAGCAACAAAAATTACGAATAGCAGCTTCACGAATTCCGATGGTTGTAAAGACAACGGACCGAAATGCAAGGACAGCTTCGCTCCATAGGATACACGACCGAATACAAGTACCAGGAACAATCCAAGTAATCCCAAAGCTGCATAGGCATAGGAAAAATTACGTACCACCTTCACATGTTCAATCACATATGGAATGAAACAGGTAATTGCGAAGGCAAAAATTGCAATGATCAGTTGTCGAAAGGCCGCAGAGATATCCAGTCTGGTCAACAGCAAAAATCCAAGCATCATTAACATACACATGTTATTTAGTAAGGACTTGGAGGCATTCTCGTAGATGGTTCCGTAAATCATAAAAATGAGCAAAAAGAATACCGTCTCAATAGCCGCAATAAAAATGACCTGTCGATCTTCGGTCTGCAAATACAACACGTAAGTTACATTGATTAAGATCAAAAACATCTCAACGGTTTGCTTCACAAAGTAATAGGTCTGCTTCCAAGGCGCAATATTCATGCGCAACGCTAAAAAGCAATCCAATGTGTAGAATGCGAATAATAATAAAATTGTAAATCTGGAAATCGAAACCACGTAGTGAATCATTATTCCACTCCTCTACCATAATGTCCTTTGGTATACGCCTGTGTGGCGTTATCCCGGGACTTATTCTCATACTGTTTCATTATCACTTCCACGTCTTTGGCACTTTCCAGGGTAAAATCCAAACGATCTCCCAAAGCGCGCAAAGCACTTGCATCCGCCTCCCCAATCAAATTGGTGGGCAGATAATTATATAAAATATTGGTGCAAATCTCACAGGAATTTACCATGGTAAACGGATTCCCGTAACGATCCCGAAGAATCATTCGACCGGGGATATGGTCGCAGCCCTGGCAGTTCTTATGGGTGCAGTTGGCCATGTACATCAGTGGCGTATAACCGTAAACCGTAAAGAAACTGTTCTCATTCTTTCGATGCTGCAGTTCTCCCCGGTTCAACTCATAGGGAATGGTATTGGCAGCAATTCCGCTTGCCGCGAACGCATCCTGGGTACGGTCGGAATAGGTATATAACCTGGCATCCGCAAGAATTGCAGTCCCCGGCAATCGTTCTTTTAAGAAGCCAAGACTATCCATGGTACTGGCCATATAATAATCAAATACAGCGTCGTCCATGACGCCATTGACCCTTGGATAGGTATTCTTACGGAAAATGGCCGGCATTAGAAAGACGGCCTTTTTACCGAATGCATGGATTCGCTCCACAAGATCGAAATAGCTGCTTTTGGAAGCAAGGGTCAAGGAGGTATCCAAGCCTACATAGGTAATATATGCCTTTTCCAACACAACGGATAACTGCTCTTCGCTTCGTACCGTAACAAAAGTTCCGGGAAGTAATGGTGTTTGCGCAGAAGTATGTGCTACTTCCTGTAATGGCAACGCCTCTTTGTGTGGTACCTGTATCATCTGCGCTTCTAACTGTTCTAAGGCATCCCGTCGTAACTCATTCAAAAGAGCATTTGGAAGAAATACACCATCCTCACAGGAAATCGTTAGTTCCCGGAAAACATACGGAGTATTTCCGGTTTTATTCAATTGCTTTTGAATAGATGCTTCCGTTGCACCTTGATTCTTGGCCGCTTCCACTACAGCGCCGGTTGCAATGCAAGTATGGGCACCATCCATGGTAGATACCGTAAGCTCCATAGGCTCACCCAATGCAGCACGAAAACTTCCGCGAATATCCAGGCGGCACTTCTCTTTCCGCTGGGAATCCGTCATTTTCTGGTTCCGATGGGCGGAATCCGTAAAGGAAATCAAATCTGTTTCATTGCGCTTGTAGTAATAGGAATTGGTAAACCCATTCCGGTTACCAAGTCCAAGCAGAATCTCCATATCGGAATCCTCTACCCGGTAAGGCGCCTTCGGATCGGATAAAAAGCGGTCCACATACTTCCGATAGACAGCAACCACACCCTCTGCGTAATCCCCCTGCTTCATGCGGCCTTCAATCTTCAAGGAATACACACCGGCATCCGACAATGCAGGAAGATCCGCAACACCGCACAAATCCTTCGGACTGATTGGGTATGCTCCCGGCAATTTCATCTTCTTACCGCTATCGGACAATACCTCATAATGCAAGCGACAAGGCTGGGCGCAACGACCACGGTTGCCGCTTCGTCCGCCAATCATACTACTCATTAAGCATTGGCCGGAATAGCACACACAAAGAGCACCGTGTACGAAGGTCTCAATTTCCATACCGGTAGCATCATAAATCTCGCGAATCTCTTCCAGAGAAATCTCACGGGCGGTAACCACACGATGTGCGCCCTGCTCCTGCAAAAAGGATGCTCCGTAGGGTGTGCAAAGGCTCATCTGGGTACTGCAATGCAGCGCCAAATCCGGGAAACAATCCCGCACCATGGTAAACACGCCGTAATCCTGCACAATCACCGCGTCTAATCCCATCTCGTAATAGGACTTTAGATAGGGATACAGCTCTTTTTCCATTTCCAGATTCTTAAGGAGGGTATTCACCGTTAAGTACGCCTTCTTCCCTCTGGCATGGGCATATCGAATTGACCTTTCGGCACTCTCCATTGTAAAATTCGTTGCATAGGCTCTGGCTCCAAAAGCCGAACCTCCAAAATATACCGCATCCGCACCTGCATCAATGACCCTGGTAAAAATCTCCGGGTCTCCCGCCGGTGCCAATACTTCGAATCCAAGTTTACTCATACAATAACCTCAACATGAAAAAAGGGACAGAGCAAGCTGTCCCTCACATAACCTATTAAAAACCGGATGCTTCATCGCTTCCCTTCAAAGAACCAAGCAAAGTTTCTTCCAAGGACGCCTCTAGCTTCGCTTTCGCAAGTAACAAATCCTTCTTCTCGTTCTCAAGGTTGCGTACCTGTTCTTCCAAAGCCTCCACACGAACCTGGTCAGAAATCAAATCATGCTTCAAATCATAAAGCTCCTTATCCCGAAGCTCCATGTCACTCTCGTACTTATCTACCAATGCCTTCGCCTTGAAGTAGTCATCCGCGATATTCAACTCTACCAAGGTAGCCTTCATATCTGCAGGAAAAATACGGAACTCTTCCATGGAATCAAACTCAGAGATTTTGTTGTTAATATAAGCAGCAACCTTCTGCAGGTATTCTTCTTCTTCGTAACCGCTTAAGGTATAAACCTTACCTCCGATTAATACCTCAGCACTCTTCTTGGCTGACATGTATACTCCCTCCCAGGCGAAATTTCAAACATGATATTATTATATCTACAAAAAAGTATAAACACAATAGAATTTGTTCTATTTTTCCGAAGGAATCGGGCGATGAAAGTGCTCGTAAGCAAGATCCGTTACCACACGTCCCTTCGGTGTCCGATGGATGAATCCATTCTGTACCAAATACGGTTCATAGACATCCTCGATGGTACCTGCATCTTCCCCCAAAGAAGCAGCCAAGGTATCTAAACCGACCGGACCACCACCGAAACTATCCATAATCATAAGAAGCATCTTCCGGTCGTTATTATCCAGTCCCATGGAATCCACATCCAATCGATCCAGACTGATTGCAGCCACTTCCTTGGTGATATGACCGTTGTAGTTGACCTCCGCAAAATCACGGACACGCTTTAACAAACGATTGGCAAGACGTGGCGTTCCTCTGGAGCGACGGGCCAATTCGAAGGCACCATCCTCATCAATGGTTACACCAAGCTTACCGGCGGATTTGATAATAATCTCCTGTAGTTCCTCGGGCTTATAGAATTCCAAATGACTGATGACACCAAAACGGTCCCGTAACGGCGCCGATAACAAACCGGCTCTCGTGGTAGCACCAATCAATGTAAAATGTGGTAAATCCAACCGAATGGATTTGGCCTGCGGACCGGCATTCCCAATGACAACATCTACGGCAAAGTCTTCCATGGCAGGATACAACATCTCTTCCACCTGACGGTTCAATCGATGAATCTCATCGATAAAGAGAATATCCCCATCGGATAATCCCGTCAGAATTGCTGCCATTTCCCCGGTCTTGGCAATGGCCGGTCCGGAGGTGATTTTGACATGGACCTGCATCTCATTGGCAATGATTCCGGCTAAGGTGGTTTTACCTAGTCCGGGAGGTCCGAAAAACAAAGTGTGGTCCAAAGACTCTCCACGTTGCTTTGCTGCCTGTATGTAGATTTTCAAATTCTCTTTGACTGCTTCCTGTCCCACATAATCGTCCAGGGTCTGCGGTCGTAATACATTATCGTTCTTGGCATCTTCCGTAAGCTTGCCACCGGTGATAATTCTTCGTTCCATTATGATTGTCCTTTATACATTCATCTTCCGTAAGGTCGCTTTGAGAAGTTCTTCTTCCGTTATATCTTCCGTAATCTCTACCAAAGACAATGCCTTCAAGGCATCGGAAGAGGAATATCCAAGAGCCGTTAACGCCATCATGACGTCATTCTTAACGGAGGTGATATGGTCGTTGTTTCCACCGTTCATACGGTCTTCATAAGCTTCTGCCAAATCCACCTTATCCTTCAAATCCAGAATAATTCGCTTGGCCAGCTTCGGGCCAACCCCCGGAGCCTTGGTAATTGCCTTTTCGTCTTCTCCGAGAATGGCAAACTTCAAATCACTAACCGACAAGGTGCCAAGGATGGCAAGTCCGGCTTTCGGACCTACACCGTTCACGGAAATCAATTTCTCGAAGAACTTCTTGTCCTCGTACTGCAGAAATCCGTACAGACCAATTCCGTTTTCACTTACCTGAAAATAGGTATACAAACGGGTACGGGCCCCAACGGCATCCATTGCAACCAAATCCCGTTGTCCCACCATAATCTCATATCCGATGCCACCGGCATCTAAGACCACTCTGTCTTCCTCAAGGAACGCGATGGTTCCTTCTATGTATGCGTACATAATCTACTCCTTTGAAGCAGAAGCAGGCGCCTGCAATCGCTTCAGTATAAAATAACTGATGATGCCAACAATGCTTCCGCTAAAGATACCGCCGGCCAATAAAAACGGTGCATTAAACAGCAACGCCCAGTTGGAAGCCAAAATACTTCCGATCAACATCTGCCCCACATTATGGAAAATCCCACCGGCAGCACTGACCAAAAGCAAATGAATTCCTTCGATTTTTTTGAAGAGGTACATTGCAAGAAAAGCGAAAAGTCCGCCGGTAATACTATATACAAGATGTATCCCGTTCCCTAGAATCAATCCCATCAGAAGAATCCGCGCCAGGTTAATCATAAACGCTTCCTTCGGGCCCCAGAAATACAAAGCGACCACAACCAATACATTGGCAAGTCCCAACTTCATTCCCGGAACAGAGAAAAAATAAGGCAACAGGGATTCTGCATAAGATAGAACCATGGCCAGCGCAACGAACACTCCCATAGAAACAACTTTGTGCTTCATATTCTCCCCTTATCTTATGGCAACAGACTTAAACCTGCTGGCCAATGTAATAAAATCCTTTGCATTCTACAAGTTTCACATCAACGAAGGTTCCGATCATGGATGCGTCTCCCGGCAAATGAACCACGGAATTGTTGTCCATACGACCGGTCACCAAAGCTTCATCCTGCTCATTCATCTGTTCAATCAAAATGCGCTGTACGGAGCCGGTATAGCTCTCTGCTCGTTTCTGTCCATCTCGTCGTACCACTTCCAACAAACGATCGAAGCGATCCTTCACCACGTCTTCCGGAATCTGGTCTTCCTTCTTGGCAGCAGGTGTTCCGGTACGCTTGGAATAGATGAAGGTAAAGGCACTGTCGTAGCCAACCTGTGTTACCACATCCATGGTATCCTGGAAGTCTTCTTCCGTCTCTCCCGGATAGCCCACAATAATATCCGTTGTAATTGCAATATCCGGAATGGCGCGACGTAACTTCTCTACCAATTCCAGATAATGTTCCTTGGTATAATGACGGTTCATCTCCTGTAAGAGACGATTGCTGCCGGTCTGTAGCGGCAGATGCATATGATGGCAGATTTTCTTACTGGAAGCCATCACTGCAATGAGCTCATCCGACAAATCCTTCGGATGAGAGGTCATAAAACGGATACGCTCCAATCCCGGAATCTTGTCTACCTCCTGCAACAGTTCCGCAAAAGAAACCTGTGGATCTAAGTTCTTGCCGTAGGAATTCACGTTCTGTCCAAGAAGCATCACTTCCTTCACTCCGTCTGCAACCAAACGCTCAATCTCACGGAGAATTTCCTGAGGTTTACGACTACGCTCTCTACCTCGTACGTAAGGAACGATACAATAGCTGCAGAAATTGTTACAGCCAAACATAATATTAACGCCGGACTTGAAGGCATACTTACGCTCTACCGGAAGATTTTCAACAATCAAATCCGTATCTTTCCAAATATCAATCACCATACGGTCGGAATCTAAGGAATCACACAACAGCTCCGCGAACTTATAGAGATTGTGCGTACCAAAAATCAAGTCCACGAAACGATAGCTTTCCTGAAGCTTCTCTACCACTTCCGGTTCCTGCATCATACAACCGCAAAGGGCAATCATCATATGAGGATTCTTATCCTTTTGACTATGGAGATAACCAAGACGGCCATATACCTTGTTATTGGCATTTTCACGTACGGTACAGGTGTTATAAATAACAAAATCCGCTTCTTCGTGATCAACCAATTCATAGCCAACCTGCTTCAAAATTCCCTGTAACTTCTCGGAATCTCTGGCATTCATCTGGCAACCGAAGGTGGTGACACAGGCCGTTAAAGTATGTCCGACCTGACGTGACAACTCCGCCACTTTCTTCTTGGCAAGGGCCATATAATAATACTGACGCATCGGCTCCTCTGTAGGTGCAGATAAGCTTAAGTCAATCTCATCCAAATTCATAAATTCCATAAATATAAAACTCCAAACTATAGATTTGTAAAAACCCCGGATTCGCAGGCCACATAATCCATGGCGATATCCCAGTCCATCACCGTAATCTCATCAGAGAGCTGCTCATCATAGCAAACTCCCACCTTGGTAATGTTGGGATGTATCTCTAAGAAGCGGTCATAATAACCGCCGCCGAATCCCAAACGCTCTCCACTCTTGGAAAAACATAGACCGGGCGTAAAAGATAACACCCCTGTGGAATCATCCAACGCCTGCATGGAGCGAGGCTCCATAATCCCAAATCGTCCTTCGGAAAAGTCCGATAGCGACTCCACGCGATAAAACTCCAGGCCATCCTTCCCGGTCACTGGGAAATACAAGGCCGCATCCCGTCGCAACAACTGTTCGTATAACGGGCGTAAGTCCACCTCGCCTCTTGTGGGATAATAGCACAAAAACCCTTCAAAATGATGATTCACAAGGAAGTAATCCTGGATATGGGACATGATGGTAAGGGACTTATGTACCACAACGTCCTTCGATAACTGTTCCCGCCATTGGCGGACATTCTGTCGTAGTGTTTGATTATCCAATGCTATCCTCTATCATGTCTACGATATAGAAATCCTCATCGTAGTTGGCTGCAAATAAGGTTCCCTTATAATCATTCTCGAAGATTCGATGAATGATGGAGACATCCTTACCGTTGGCAATAATCATATCTGCTCCGGAAGCCGTTGCGATAGCTGCCGCGCGAAGCTTCGTCTCCATTCCCCCGGTGCCGATATCACTACCGGTATCGGAAGAACCCATGGACATGGTTTTCTCATCCAAGCGCTCCACATAAGGAACAAAGGCAGCATCCGGATTGGTTCTCGGATTGTCGGTATACAAACCGTCGATATCCGATAACAGAATCAAAAGATCTGCATTCACCAGGGAACAAACAATGGCAGACAACGTATCGTTGTCGCCAAACTGAATCTCATAAGTAGATACGGTATCGTTGGCATTTACAACAGGGATGACGCCCATGGAGAACAATTCTTCAAAGGTGTTCTGGGCATTCTTGCGGGAAACATTATCCAGGATGGTATTCTTGGTCATCAATACCTGTCCCGCATTCTGGGTATACTGGGTAAAATACTTCTGGTAAATCCCCATCAGTCTGGCCTGTCCCACCGATGCCAAAGCCTGCTTCTGGGGCATGGAATCCGGGCGCTGATGGAATCCTAACATCTGACGTCCTACCGCAATCGCACCGGAGGAAACCAGACATACATCCAATCCGCGATTCCGCAAATCCGACAGTTCCATAGCCAACCGCTCAATCTTGATATAATCTAAGCGGCCGGTGTTTGGATGGGTCAAAGAATTGGATCCAATTTTAATAACGACACGTTTTACTTGCGAGAAATCTTTTTTCATTTTTCTTTCCTTTTCTTATAAACACTAAGAAAAACTTTACCATATTCCGGTAAAAAAATCACTATGCATCCGCCCCGCTCTTTTCATCCAAAAAATGAATGGTTTGCAGGAAATGCTCCAAGACTTGTTTGTATTCTCCAGGACATACAATCGCACTCTCGGCATGGGATGCTCCGTCAAATAGATGAAGTTCTTTATACCCTCCGGTTGTTTCAAACACCCGCTTGCTGTGCTCCGGAAGAATAAAATCATCCTTCGCTCCGTGCATAATCAAAAGCGGCACGGTATTGTCCCCAACATATTGAATCGGTCTTGCTTCTCCAAAGAAAAAGCCAAAGCAAATTTTACACCACAGGGAAGCTCCATACACCAAGAACTTGGGTAAGTGCATCATTCCCAGTCCAACCTTTAACACCGGAATAATCTCGGCGAATCCGCAATCATCTACATAGAATTCCACAGGCAAATGATATTGCATGCTGCCAAGCACGGTAGCACCACCTAAGGACTCTCCGTGAATTCCGATACGGATATGGGCACCGAATCTTTGCAGGGCATCTTCGTATACCGCCTTCAGATAGGTCTGCTCCTTCAAACTGTAGGTGCAGCAGGCCCTAGCGTTCTCACCGTGGCCCCTCTGGTCGTATAAAATGCAATGAATATTCATATCCCGATAAAACTGCAGGTACTTCAGCATTCCCCATCTAGTATCCGTGTATCCATGGACCAAGATCACATACAAATTCGACGGCTCTTTGGCCGGATAATAGGAGCAATGAAGCTCATATCCGTCTTCCGCCGTCACGGTATAATCCGTAAAATCCTCCCGGGCTAAATCCCTGCAATCGGGACAATGCTCTAATTCCCAATTCCAGGATTCTTCCATGGTCTGTCTGCGTCCGAATACAGTAAATCGTGCTAAGGCGATCCATAAAGCATTACATAGCAAAAACAGCACAATACAAACAATCCAAACTATCATTTTCCCACTCCTTGCGGATATTTTCTGTAAAAAATTTTAGCACAAACCAAAGCATGAAAAAAGGGCACCCCACAAAGGGATGCCCACGTTTTTATGCTTGTGCAAATATAATTTTCTTCGGGCATTTCTCGGCACAGGCACCGCATCCGGTGCACTTGTCCTGGTCGATATGTGCCACATTGTCCGTAACGGTAATGGCACCGTTGGGGCAATTCTTCTCGCACAGATGGCAGGCGATACAACCGGTCTGGCAAACCGCCATAACGTCCTTACCCTTATCTTTGCTGCTACAGCTTACGGCATAAGTTGCTTCATAAGGAATAAATTCAATCAAATGCTTCGGACAGGTATCGATACACTTGCCACAAGCCTTGCATGCTTCCTTGTCAACTTTGGCAATACCGTCAACAATATGAATCGCATCAAACGGGCAAGCCTTCACGCAGGAACCGAATCCCATGCAACCATAGTCGCAGGCTTTCGGGCCACCGCCGGGAACAAAGGCCATCGCCGTACAATCCATGACACCGCTGTACGCATAATTGTCTTTTGCTTTCTCGCAGGTTCCGGCACATTTTACGAATGCAACTTTACGGGTGCCTTCCTCTGCTGCTACGCCCATAATCTCGCCAACCTTGGCAGCGACGGGAGCGCCGCCTACCGGACACTGATTCACCGGAGCTTCGCCTTTTACAATGGCTGCAGCCAATCCGGAACATCCGGCATATCCGCATCCACCGCAGTTGTTTCCGGGAAGCACATCTAAGATCGCGGTCTCCCGTTCGTCCACTTCTACCTTGAATTTCTCGGATGCCACACAGAGGAAGAAGCCGATGATACAACCTGTCGCTCCTACAATAATCATTGCTAATAGAACACCTGTTATACTCATAGTCCCCTCCTTAAATCACACCGGAAAATCCAAAGAATGCAATAGCCATCAATCCTGCAGTAACCAAAACAATGGCAGATCCCTTGAATGGCGTCGGGATGTCGTTGTATTCGATTTTTTCACGAATACCAGCCATAATCACAATGGCAATGGTAAAGCCCACTGCGGTAGCGAAACCATTCACAACACCCTCTAAAATGTTATAGGAATTGGATACATTCTTCAGTGCTACACCAAGTACCGCACAGTTGGTGGTAATCAAAGGAAGATAAACACCAAGTGCCTGATAGAGGGACGGAACGCTCTTTTTTAAGAACATCTCCACAAACTGTACCAGGGCAGCGATAACCAGAATGAATACAATGGTCTGCAAGTACTCAAATCCCGTCGGAACCAAAACGAACTTATACAACAGTCCGGTAACGAAGGATGAAATGGTAATAACGAATACAACCGCACCACCCATTCCGGCAGCCGTCTCCACTTTCTTGGATACACCAAGGAACGGACATAAGCCAAGGAACTGGCTTAGGATAACGTTATTTACGATTGAGGAGCTAATTAAAATAATTAGTAATTCTTTCATTACGCTTCTCCTCCTTTCTTCGTATCAGTTCCATGACCGGAGCATACAGATGCAGATGCACATCCGCTGCAGTCTCCGCTTAAACATCCCTGGGCCTTCGCCAAAGGTTTGCCTTTTTCTTCCGCCCGGGCACGAACCACATTCATCACTGCAACTAAAATTGCCAGTACGAAGAATGCGCCGGGTGCCAGGATAAAAATCGTAATTGGTGTATATCCAACAACACCGGAGGAACGATCAGCAAGTGGCAACAGCTGCGCGCCGAATGCCTGTCCGGCACCTAAGAGCTCACGAACCAAACCAATGACCGTTAAGCTTACCGTAAATCCAAGGCCCATGCCAAGGCCGTCAAACAAGGACGGAAGTACCGGATTCTTGGATGCATAACTCTCTGCACGTCCCAAAATAATGCAGTTAACAACAATCAGCGGAATATAAATTCCAAGAGCCGCATAAAGGCTCGGTACAAATCCCTGAACCAGGAACTGTACGATGGTTACGAAAGATGCAACAACAACGATGAATGCCGGCATACGTACACGACTTGGAATTAAGTTCCGCAGAGCGGAAATAATGACATTGGACAATGTCAGTACGACGGTTGTGGAAAGACCCATACCAAGACCGTTGATGGCAGATGTGGTAACCGCTAAGGTCGGACACATACCAAGCATCAAGACGAAGGTAGGATTTTCCTTGATAATACCGTTATATAAACGTTCTACATTCTTATTCATTCGCAGCACCTCCCGTCAAATAATCATAGTAGCAAACCGCTGCATCAACGCCGCCGGTCATTGCCTTCGAAGTAATGGTTGCGCCGGAAATCGCTTCAATTTCATTCTCGCCCGCCGGAGAAGACTTGGTAACCGTATAGGTCGTTGCAGGAATATTCTGAAACTGGGAAGAGAACTTCTCTTCGGTTGCTTTCATTCCAAGGCCTGCGGTCTCACCGATGGAGGTAATGGAATAGCCGTTGATATTGCCCTCGTTGGTAATGCCAACAGAGAAGGTAATATCTCCGCCGTAACCTGCATGAGAGGTTACCGTAATAACATATCCAAGGGCATTGGAAGATGCATCTTTGGCAACAACCACATTGTCTACCTCATCTTCTGCATAACCCTGCTCCTGCACATAAGCACTTGCGGCATCGGAATCAAAAGAATCCAGCGGAGTAAATTCCACAGCATCCGCAAACACGGTCTGATATGCTTTTGCTACCGCATCGGCTTCTGCCTTGGCAATCGGTGCTTTGGTAATCTCATATACCAAACCCAGTGCCAAGCCTGCCACAAGGGTAATGGCGGTAAGAATCATTGCGTCTTTGAATAAAGATTGCTTCATGCCTTCTTACCTCCTTTCTCCCGTACAACACCGAATGCTCTCGGTACCGTAAAACGCTCAATGAGCGGAACCAAAAGGTTGGTGAATACGATTGCATAGGATACACCTTCGGCACTTGCTCCGAAGATACGGAAAATGCCGGTTAACAAGCCAAGGATAATACCGTAAATAATCTTACCGGTTGGGGTAATCGGGGAAGTGACATAGTCCGTTGCCATAAAGAACGCACCAATCAAAAGTCCGCCGCCGCAAATCTGTGCAACCAGATACTGAGCATCGAATCCTCTTCCGCCGAAAATCAAGGTAAAGATTGCAACCGTTAAAATGTAAGTTCCCGGAATGCGCAAATCAATGACACCCATCAGAATCAGGAAAATAGCACCGATCAGTAACGCAATGGCGCTGGTCTCACCGATGGTTCCCGGTGTGGTACCAAGAATCATCCGCATCACATCGACACTTCCGCCGGCCTTAATGGTAGCCAGAGGGGTTGCAGATGCAAATGCATCCACGTAGTCTTTGTATCCGGAGAAGTCCGTCATATATCCCGTAAAAGAAATCACAAGGAAACAACGGGCACCCAATGCCGGGTTCATAAAGTTCTGGCCCAATCCGCCAAACAGCATTTTTACAACAATAATGGCGAACATACCACCAAGAATTGCCATCCAAAGCGGAATGGTACTTGGGAAATTCAAGGCCAAAAGCAGTCCGGTAACAACCGCACTCAAATCCTTGATGGTGCTCTTCTTATGGAGCAATTTCTCGTAGAAGTACTCAGACAACACACAGGATGCTACGGTGACAAGAATTAACAAAAGCGCATGCACTCCGAAATTCCAAATACCAAAGCAGGTTGCCGGAAGTAAGGAGATGATCACATACAGCATAATGCGTGTGGTATCATCTTTGCCTCGTACGTGAGGCGAAGAAGTTACGTGTAATAAGTCGCTCACTTGTACATCCCCCTTTCTATTTCTTACGCTTGTCAGCAAGGACAAGCTTCTTCATTGTCTTAATGGATTGCGCCAAGTGACGTCTAGCCGGACATCCGTAAGTACAGCTTCCGCATTCAATACACTCTAAGCCATACCATTTTTCGAATTCACCCTTCTGGCCATGCTCAGCAAAATCAGCCAAACGGGACGGAATCAATTGTTCCGGACAAGCTTCCACGCAACGGCCGCAATTGATGCAAGCACTGGGTTCATAAAGGCTTGCTTCATCTTCTGTCATGCAAATCAATGCGGATGTGGTCTTGGTAATCGGCACATTCAAATCAAACAGTGCGAATCCCATCATTGGACCACCGGCAATCATTTTCTTCGCTCCGGATGCCTTCAATCCACCGGCAGCCTCTAAGAGCTCCTCAAAATTCGTGCCGACACAGATACGGAAATTCTGCGGTTCTGCCACAGCATCACCGGTTACCGTAAAGTTATGGGTAATCACCGGCCGGCCAAGCTTCACGCCACGATAAATAGAAATCAAGGTCTCTACATTATCCACAATGCAGCCTGCATCTGCCGGGAGCATCTTCGAATTAATATCACGACCGGTAACCGCATGGATTAACTGTCGCTCACCACCCTGCGGGTACTTGGTCATCAATGGCTGTACCTCGATGCGTGGCTCAGATGCACACATCTTAGTCAGTCGCTCAATACAATCCGGCTTATTATCCTCGATTCCGATAATGCCCTTCGCATTCGGAAACATAGATAAAACAATGTTCATACCGCCAATTAAGAGCTCCGCTTCATCCATCATGTTGCGGTAATCGGAGGTCAAATACGGTTCACACTCCGCGCCGTTGGCAATGATGTATTCAATTTTTTCCGGTTCTTTTGGAGATAACTTGACGTGTGTAGGGAATCCGGCACCACCCATTCCGACAACACCGGCTTCCTTAATCCGTTCAATGATTTGCTCCTTCGACAGAGATGACACATCTTCGCAACTGTCATACGTAACCTCTGTAAAGGCTCCATCATTCTCAATGATAATCGAATTCACCATATCACCGGTTGTGGTACGACGCGGCTCTATGGCTTTTACGGTTCCGGATACGGAAGAAAAGATTGCTGCAGAAACAAAACCCGATGCCTCTGCGATTTTCTGTCCACGTAGAACAGAATCTCCAACTGCCACAATTGGAGTCGCCGGAGCGCCAATGTGCTGTGACAGTGGGAACACCAAATCCCCTTTCGGTAAATAGTCGGTTACCGGCTTGGATTTGGATAGGTCTTTTCCATCGTATGGATGGACACCGCCCTTAAAAGTCTTCAGACCCATGCAGTTTACCCCTCTTTCTTGCCAAAAATTTGCATTACACTATGATTTGATTATAGCACTTTTTCACATGAAAACATTTAGAAACGGAAGTTCCTTTGTATAATTTTTAATACTTGTCGTACTATTGTGTTAGGTATTTCTAACATTTGTAACAAAAACAGATAGAACTGTCGGATCATCCTTCATAGAAATTGTAAAAATGCTATAATAATCCCGTAAATAAAGGAGTTCATATGAAAATTTGGAAAGAAACCGTCCCATTGCCGCCTCTTCCCATTACAACCCGGGAGGAATTCTGCGGTGGGAATGCCAGTCTTTTGGATTCTTTGTTCTTCGACATTGAGACCACCGGATTCAAAGCAGACTACTGTAATATCTATCTCATCGGATGTGCGGAATTTGGTGAAACCGATGCCACGATCACCTTATTTTTCGCAGAGGAACGCCACGAGGAGAAAGCCATCTTAGAAGCATTTGGCGCCTTACTGGAGCAGAAGACTCAGTGTTTTACCTTCAATGGGAATCGCTTTGATATTCCATTCATCGAGAAGCGCTGTGAAAAATATGACCTTGCTCTTCGTCCATCTAAAAAAGCCTGCTTCGATCTGTTCTTATATGTGAAGCAATTCCAGCACCTACTAAAGCTTGTGCACTATAAGCAAAAGAGCTTAGAAGAATTCTTAGGTATTCATCGAATCGATACCTATAACGGCGGCGAACTGATTGAAGTATATAAGCATTATCTCTCCAATCCGAATCCTGAAGAGGAAACATTGTTAAAACAGCATAACTTAGACGATGTGCGAGGCATGCTGCTGTTACTTCCGCTGCTATCTTATGGATATCTCTATCGGAAGGACAACTATCAAATTACGAATATCGAATCCAGTGAGAAGGAAATCGTCATCACCGGTTCAATCCGGCATCCGCTTCCGCAAAGGCTGATTTGCTCCAATGAAACCTGTTATATGGGAATCGACCAAGCAACCTTCCGGGCAATTCTCTACCCGTATGTTGGGGAGCTACGATACTACCTGGAGAACTATCGGGATTATGTCTATCTACCTGGGGACGACATGGTAATACCGAAGGTATTGGCTGCTTCCATACCGAAGGAACAAAAGCAAAAAGCCACCAAGGAACTGTGTTACACCAAGAAAACCGGTCGATTCCTAGCCCTTCCAAGCAATGGAATCATTGGATTAGAGATACCGCATCTCTTCCGGAAGGAATATGCCGATGGGAACCAATACGCAGATTTTGATGAACTTCCCAAGGATCCGGATTTTCTGATTGCTTACCTGATTTTGCATTTGAAGAACAACAAATAAAAAAAAGACCACTACATTCGTAGTGGTCTTTTTCATTATTCAGGAATTAGGTATTACTAAAACTACTCTTCTTTCTCGTAAAAGAAAGATGATCTACGTTTGTAACCAAGATTCTTGTAATCCATAACCTGTTCGGTACTTCCGATAAACAAGAGTCCGTGATTAACCAAAGAATGAGCAAACTTATCATATACGTCATGCTTCGCTTCTTCTGTGAAGTAGATCAAAACATTTCGACAAACAATCAAGTGATAATCCTTAGGGTAGGTATCACGTAACAGATTGTGTTCTTGAAAGCGAACTCTACTCTTTACCTTATCGGAAATCTGATAGGAAGACTCTCCAATCTTGGTAAAGAACTTTTTCTTCTTGTCGTCAGGGACTCCGGCAATACTCTTCTCAGAGTAGATACCGGTTTTAGCTTGGGCAATTACCTGTTTATCCAGGTCGGTAGCATAAATCGTGATCTGATTGATATCAATCAAATCGGACAATGCCATAACAAGAGAATACGGTTCGTCACCGGTGGAACAAGCTGCACTCCAAATCTTCAGGTTCTTACCGAATCGCTCAATCAGTTCCGGCGCATACTGCTCCGTCAATAACTTCCACTGATCGGTGTTACGATAAAACTCTGAAACATTGATGGTGAGGAAGTTAACGAACTCCTCAAACACAGCCTTATCACTGGTTAACAACTTTACATATTCCGGATAAGTCTTGCAATCATGCTTAGCAACCAAAGAATCAATTCTACGGCGCATCTGTTTCTCTTTGTACGCACTCAAATCAATCTTCGTCAGACGTAGCACATCAGATTTAAAGCTCTCGTAATTGTCCATACATCCTTACCCCTTTTCAATTATATTTACTGATGATTAGTCAAGTTCGTTCGCAACTTCCTCAACGTTTACATCAGCATACTCTGCATCGTCGTTCTTCTCATCAGCATCCGGAAGAAGAGCCTTCATGGAAAGGCTGATCTTGTGATCGTCTTCCTTGAACTCAACAACCTTAGCTTCGATTTCCTGACCTACGGATAATACGTCAGATGGCTTCTCAACATGATCCTTGGAAATCTGAGATACATGCAATAAAGCATCAACGCCTGGTGCCAATTCAACGAATGCGCCGAAGTCGGTCATACGTGCAATCTTACCGGTAACAACGTTACCTACAGCGAACTTGTCGGATGCACCGTTCCATGGATTCTTGTCTGGGAATTTCATGGAAAGAGCAATCTTGCTCTCGTTAATCTCCTTGATAAATACGGTAACCTTGTCACCATTCTTGAAGAGCTTGGATGGGTTGTCAACTCTGCCCCAAGACATCTCGGAAATATGAAGTAATCCGTCAACGCCGCCTAAATCGATGAATGCACCGAAGTTGGTTACATTCTTAACGGTTCCGTCGATTACGTCGCCGGCCTTAATGTTCTCTAATAATTCTTTCTGAAGCTTAGACTTCTCAGCAACCAATAACTGCTTACGATCACCGATAATTCTACGCTTACGTGGGTTGAACTCAGTAATAACGAACTCGATTTCCTCGCCGTTGTACTTGTTCAAATCCTTCTCGAAGGAATCGGAAACAAGGCTTGCAGGAATAAATACGCGAGCTCCGTCTACGTCTACGCTTAATCCACCGTTGAGCACCTGAACAACCTTAGCCTTTAATACTTCCTGGTTGTTAAATGCTTCTTCTAACTTCTTGTTGCCCTTCTCCTGTGCAAGTCTCTTGTAGGAAAGAACAACCTGACCCTCGCTGTCGTTTACCTTAACAACGATAGCCTCCATAGTGTCATTCTCAGAAACTACAGTAGTTAAATCAAGGTTATTATCATTGGTGTACTCGCTTCTGGTAATAATTCCGTCAGACTTGTAACCAATGTTAAGTACGATTTCATCTGGCTTAACTGAAATAACGGTACCTTCAACCACTTCTCCATTTCTAATAGTCTTGAATGACTCCTCTAACATTTGGTCAAAACTCATTTCAGACATTCTCTCTGAACCTCCTGAATAATATAATTTGGGGTGGAAGCCCCTGCTGTAATACCTATGCAGTCGAAGGATTGAAGTGCCGACATTGATAAATCTTCTTTTGTCTGTACGAAATAGGTATTCTCACATGCTTCACGGCAAATATCGTAAAGCTTCTGGGAATTAGAACTATTTCTACCACCAATCACAATCATCGCATCAACCATGCTTGCGATGGATGCAGCTTCCCTTTGCCGCTCCTCCGTAGCATTGCAGATTGTATTCATAGCAATAACATCATACCCTTTTTGCTCTATTATTTCAACTAATTCTTGAAATTTGTTGAAGTTGTGTGTGGTTTGAGATACAATACAAATTTTTTCGCCAGTCTCTAAGGAAAAATTCTTTGCATCTTCCTCATTTTGAATAACTGCGTACCTTTCGCCGCAAATCCACCCGATAATGCCGCATACTTCCGCATGTTTCGGGTCTCCCACAATCAGAATAAAATAGCCTTCACGGGAATATTTTTCCACAGCGCGATGGATTTTCAAAACAAATGGGCAAGTTGCATCTACAATTTCAAAACCTTTTGCTTCCAGATCTTCCTTAATTTGACGGCTCACTCCATGGGAACGAATGATAACGATTCCGGGTTCTAAGGAACTAAGATCAGAACCTTCCGGAATCTGGCTTACGCCCTGACGTTCAAAATCGGAAACGACCTGTTCATTATGAATGATCGGTCCATAGGTATAAATCGGTTTCTTGCCGGTGGCAATCTGTTCGTTCACCATGTCCACCGCTCTTTTTACTCCGAAGCAAAAACCGGCGGTTTCAGCGAGTTTTACATTCATTGACACTTCTCCTGATAAATCTTTCGAATTGCTTCTACAACTTCATCAATATTCATATCGGAGGAATCTACCAACACCGCATCCTCTGCCTGACGAAGCGGTGCCACCTCACGATTCATATCCTGCTCATCACGCTTGGCAATATCGGCAGCAATCTCATCATAATTCGCATCCACGCCACGGCCTAAGAGTTCCTTATAACGTCTGGTTGCACGGCACTCTACGCTGGCGGTCAGATAAATCTTCACATCGGCATTGGGCAAAATGCAGGTTCCGATATCTCTGCCATCCATAATGACGTTCTGTGTTCTTGCAAGATTGCGCTGCAACTCCGTCAAGGTATCACGAACAAAGCCATAGGCACTAATGGTGCTGGCCATTTTACCAACCTCTTCCGTTCGAATCAAACCGGATACGTTCTCTCCGTTTAAGAGGACCTGCTGTTCGCCGTTCTCATACTGAATGGAAACGGAAATCTCCGGGCATCCGGCCTGAATAGCTGCTTCATCCTTACCGTCTACGCCCTTGCGCAAAAAGTAAAGACCCATGGAACGATACATCGCTCCGGTATCTACATATACAAATCCAAGTTCTTTTGCCAGTTTCTTGGCAATGGTACTTTTTCCGGCTCCTGCCGGTCCGTCAATTGCAATATTAATACTCATGTTCTTCCTCCGTTATTCTATGGAAATACCGGCCAGATAACCGGTTGAAAAAGCAAGCTGCAGGTTAAATCCTCCGGTAACCGCATCCACATCCAACACTTCTCCGCAGACATATAAGCCCGGATGGTGTTTGGCTTCCATGGTGGAAGGATTGATTTCCTTCACAGAAATACCGCCCTGGGTCACAATGGCTTCCTTGAAGCCTCGAAGTCCCTGGATGGTAAAGCTAAAATGTCGAAGCAGGTTAAGAATACGCTTTCTGTCTTCTGCCGTCAAATCTCTGGCTTTCTTCTCTGCAGGAATCTCTGTCAAGTCCACAAAGACGTCTACCATTTTTCCCGGCAAAAGCTTGGCAATATAATTATGAAAAGCCTTACCACCATTCTCAGAGATTTCACGAAGCAATCGCTCATCCAACTGTTCGTCGCTAAGGGCAGGTTTCAAATCGATTTCCGCCCGGAGACTTCCGGACTTCTCCAAACGCTTTCCAAGCAAAGATGCCGCCGTAAGCACCAGTGGTCCGCTGATTCCAAAATGGGTAAACAGCATCTCACCGAAATCGGAATACACCTTCTTGTTCCCATCATAAATGGTCAGTGTCACATTACGTAGGGATAAGCCCTGGAGCAACGGCACATATCCTTCCTTCGTCACAAAAGGAACCAATGCCGGACGCAGGGTTGTGACATCCATTCCCAGTTCCTTGGCAAAAGCAAATCCATCGCCGGTGGATCCGGTAGTCGGATAAGACTTGCCACCGGTAGCAAGAATGACAGCATCCGCTAGCACTTCCTTGCCACCTTCCAGTCGAACGCCTACCACACGACCGTCCCGTTCGATAATTCCGGACACCTTCTGGTTCAGATGCACCCGAACGCCCACCTCATCCATACCGCGTTTTAAGGCAGCGGTTACATCCGATGCATGATCAGACACCGGAAATACACGGTCTCCACGCTCTACCTTGTAAGGGCAACCATGAGCTTCCATGAAATCCATGACCATATCGTTAGAAAACCCATACAGCGCACTGTACAGAAATTTCGGATTGGTTACAATCTTGCTGTTGAAGTATTCTTCCAATGGCATTGCATTGGTAAAATTGCAGCGGCCCTTGCCGGTTATATAAATCTTTTTTCCAAGCTTCTCGTTGCCGTCATAGAGGTCCACGGTGTGACCGCACATTCCGGCACTGTAAGAAGCCATCATGCCGGCAGCGCCACCGCCGATAACAACGACCTTACTCATTTGTCTCCTTATCTAAAACACGATACTGCATTTTCAGAGAATCATCCATGGGATTCAACTCGTCATTCTCATAGAATTGATATTCGTCCCAGAGATTCTCTAACTTCTCCATGGTATCCACTACGTCATCCTGCTTCTTCATGCAAAGGGCTACAATCAGCGCATTGATAACAGAAAGAGGTGCAACCAAAGAATCTACGATGGAAGCCATATCACTCTTGGCAATCAGGTTGCAGGAGGAATACAGATTCATCGGTGAATTTACGGAATCCGTAATGGATATGACTTTTGCGGAACGACTATTTGCGAATTCCATTGCCTTCAAGGTACGCATGGAATACCGCGGGAAGCTGATTCCGATAATCACATCTTTGGAATTGATATGAATCATCTGCTCAAACAACTCACTGGAATTGTTGGTCGACAATAGAATCACATCTTCAAACATTAAGTTCAGATAGAATGCCAAAAAAGACGCCAAAGGTGCACAGCTTCGAATACCCACCACATAAATCTTGCGGGCGTGTAGCATCATATCCACTGCCAATTCGAAGGTCCGCTCGTCCATCTGTTCCAAAGTCTCTTTGATCTTATTAATATCCGAGTGCAACACCGAGGACAATACATGGGTCTTGGAAATACGACCGTAAGTAACTTCCATACGCTGTACGGAACTTAACTTGTTTAAGACCATCTCTTCTAAGGCTTTCTGGAACTCCGGATACCCTTTGTATCCAAGGCAGGTTGCAAAACGAACCACCGTGGACTCACTGACCATAACGGTCTCTCCCAATTTGGCTGCCGTCAAAAATACGGCTTTATCGTAATAATCGCTGATATAATTTGCCAGAGCTTTTTGTCCCTTGCTCATGGTCTTATACTTGCGATTGATTCGGTTCATTAAATCTTCCATACTCTAATCTTCCCAAAAAATAACGCCCCGACATCACATCGGGGCGCCATTCATCTATCGGTCATTAATTCTGGTCAACATCCTTCATGCTGAAGCTGATGCGTCCCATCTTATCCTTGCCAAGGCAGATTACCTTAACAACATCACCTAAAGTAAGAACATCTTCTACATGCTCAATTCGCTCATTTGCAATCTTGGAGATATGAACCATACCTTCCTTACCAGGTGCAAACTCAACGAAAGCGCCGAACTCTTTGATGCTAACAACTTTGCCGGTGAAAACCTGGCCTTTTTCGAACTCGGTAGTGATGATCTCGATCATCTTCACTGCCTCATCCATCTTCTCTTTGTCGGTACCGCAAACAGATACAACACCATCATCGGTGATATCAATCTTCACACCGGTACGATCAATGATCTCATTGATGGTCTTTCCTCTCTGACCAACAACATCACCAATCTTAGCAGGATCAATGTTGATGGTAAGGATCTTCGGTGCATATGCGGATACTTCCTTGCGAGGTTCAGCAATAGCCTTAGACATACAAGTATCCATAATGAAGAAACGTGCTTCGCGGGTTCTGCGAATTGCTTCTTCTACGATTGGACGGGTCAAACCGTGAATCTTAATATCCATCTGGATTGCAGTGATACCTTCCTTGGTACCGGTAACCTTGAAATCCATGTCTCCGAAGAAATCTTCAAGACCCTGGATATCGGTTAATACCAAGTAATCATCATCGGTATCTCCGGTAACCAAACCACAGGAGATTCCGGCAACCATAGCCTTCAACGGTACACCGGCAGCCATTAAGGACATGCAGGATGCACAAGTAGAAGCCATGGAAGTAGATCCGTTGGACTCGAAAGTCTCGGATACGGCACGAATTGCGTATGGGAACTCATCAACAGATGGCAATACAGGAATCAATGCACGCTCTGCAAGAGCACCATGTCCAATCTCACGACGTCCCGGTCCTCTGGAAGGCTTGGTCTCGCCTACGGAGTATGACGGGAAGTTGTACTGATGGATGTAACGCTTCTCGGTAATATATGGATCCAATCCGTCAACCTTCTGTGCCTCAGATAAAGGAGCTAAGGTTACAACGTCACAGATCTGTGTCTGTCCACGGGTGAACATAGCGGAACCATGTACACGAGGAATCAGATCAATCTCTGCGGACAATGGACGAATCTCATCGATACGACGTCCATCCGGACGCTTGTGGTCCTTCAAGATCATCTTACGAACGGTCTTCTTCTGGTACTGATATACAGCCTCACCAAGAACTGCCAACCACTCTTCGTTATCAGCAAATGCCTCTTCGAATTTCTCGGTGACACGCTTGATGTTCTCTTCACGAGTCTGCTTGTGATCGGTGAATACTGCCTCTTCCATCTCTGCAGGAGGAACGATTTCACGCATCTTTGCAAACATCTCTTCCGGAATTGCACAGCTGGTGTACTCGAACTTCGGCTTACCAACCTCAGCAACCATCTGGTTGATCAAAGCAATAATGGTCTGGTTCACATCATGAGCCATGTAAATAGCCTCAATCATCTTGTCCTCAGGGATGATGTTCGCACCGGCCTCAATCATGATAACCTTCTCAGATGTAGAAGCAACGGTAAGCTTCAAATCACCCTTATCCCACTGCTCCTGAGATGGGTTGATGATGAACTGTCCATCAATCATACCAACCTGTGTCATGGCACATGGGCCATCGAATGGGATGTCGGAAATAGAAGTTGCTACAGCAGTACCAATCATAGCAACGATTTCCGGTCTGCACTCCGGATCAACGCTCATTACTAAGTTGTTCAAAGTAACGTCGTTACGGAAGTCCTTCGGGAATAACGGACGCATAGGACGGTCAATTACACGAGCGGTAAGAATTGCATTCTCAGATGCCTTACCCTCACGCTTATTGAATCCTCCAGGAATCTTGCCTACGGAGTATAACTTCTCTTCGAACTCAACACTGAGTGGGAAGAAGTCAATACCGTCACGAGGCTTGTCAGATGCGGTTGCAGTACATAATACAGTGGTCTCACCGTACTGAATCAAAACTGCACCGTTTGCCTGAGCAGCAACACGATTTACGTCCATGCGCAGTGTTCTGCCGGCCAACTCCATTGTGTAAGTCTTTGTCATAATAATATCCTCCATTGAAGTATTCTATGGCAGACACCCGAAACTACTGAAAAACACAGGCCTAACACCCTGTACTTGTCAGTGGTCTCGGAAATAATTCTGCCATGAAAAACAGAGCGGAATAAAATAATCCCGCTCTGATTGAAAAAACTATTTTCTTAAGCCTAAACGCTCAACGATAGAACGATAACGCTCGATATCGGTATCCTTAAGGTATCCAAGAAGGTTACGTCTCTTACCAACCATCTTAAGAAGACCACGTCTGGAATGATGATCCTTCTGGTTCTCCTTCAAGTGCTCGGTAAGCTCCTGAATACGAGCGGTAAGAACTGCAATCTGAACCTCCGGTGAACCGGTATCGCCAGGTGTTCTTGCGAACTCATTGATAATAGCTGTTTTCTTTTCTTTTGTGATCATAATACAATCCTCCTAATTCTTTTCATCCTAGCCTCAGTAAAAGGTCGGAGTGTCCATTTACCGAAGAAAGGAAACTGCCTGTCTGCACTTGCAGAAAGGTTAAATCACACAAGTGATATATTAACATACCAAATCTTGGTTGTAAACATAATTAATCATAAATCACGCGGGTTGCGCAAATCGGTGTACGGTAGAATGCATTGGAAATAATGATACCGGTTCTGGAATCACTGGCATGTACAATCTGTCCGCCACCCATATAAATAGCTACATGGCTGATGTAGTTACCGCTTCCGTAGAATAACAAGTCACCCGGCTTCAACTCGGAAGTGGATACTCTCGTACCACAGTTCGCCTGTGCACGGGAAGAATGCGGCAGGTATACACCGTACTGAGCCATAATACCCATGGTAAATCCGGAGCAGTCGCAACCATGTGCCAAAGAAGTTCCGCCCCATACATACGGGCAACCAACATACTGAATGGCGTTATCAATAATTGCAACACGTACATCGGACACACCTTCGCCGTAACGGGCTTCCGTTAAGGTCATGGCATCACGAATCTCATCCACCACTTCTACGTACTCTGCGTAAGCATATCCAACCTCGTCATCCATGGTGACCTTAATCCACTCACCCTGGTTCTCAAGGACTTCTAACTGCTCACCTTCCGCAACGGTCATAAGGATTCCGGAGTCAGTACTTGGCTCCTTACGTACGCGAAGACCGCTCTCTTTTACCTTAGCAACGGTATGAACCAAGGTCTTGGCCTTGTTCAATGCCTCGTCGCCGGTTAACAAATACTCAGCCAACACATAACCTTCTACCTCACCGGAAGAAATATGTGCCCACTGACCGTCAATATCCAAAATATCACAGGCGGAATCTACCGGCATCTTACCTACCAAGGAAGAATTCTCGTCTGCTGCTTCACGAACATTCAGATTGCCTTCGGAAATATTGGCAATACCGATATTCTTATATCCATAAACAATTGCAGCCTGTGTTCCGGTAATCACACTGTCGGAATCGGAAACACACGCAGTGGCATAGGTCTCATCCAAATTCACAGCCAAAACAGAAGAAATACCTGCAGTTGTGCTGTACTTCTCAGTTGTATCGGTTGATTCTGCGGACATATAGCGCTTCGTAACACCGGTGCTAAACATTACAACACCGCAACAAACTACTGCAAATGCCTGAATTACACGCTTTTTCATAAGAATTAATGCTACCCTTTCATACAAATCAAAACAGCAGATTTATGAAAAATCCACTGTTTCACAAGGTTTAGTATAACAAGGGCATTATAGACTGTCAACAAATTTCCGTAAAATTTGTAACATTTGCGTAATATTATTTGAAGAATGCATACGCCCTCTTTTTGTCGGATTCAATCTGTTTCTTCAAGGCTTCGATATTATCAAACTTCATCTCCGGTCGCACATAATCGTAAAAACGAATCATTGCGGTCTCGCCGTAAATGTTGCTGGAGAAGTCCAGAATATGGGTCTCAACCACAACACTGCCATCGGAAGACACCGTCGGCTTGGTTCCTACATCGGTAATACCGTGATAAATCCGGCCTTCCACCTCCACTGTGGTAACATACACTCCAAATGGAGGCAACAGCTTATCTGCCGGCGGTAAAATATTAATGGTAGGAACGCCCATACCGGTTCCGATGTGGTTGCCATGAATAATTTCACCCCAAACAAAATAGGGATGCCCCAACAATTCATTGGCGTGAAGAATATGTCCCTGACGGATTTCATCTCTGACATAAGAACTGGAAATGTCCCTGTCATCGTCCTGAAGCTTATGTACCACCAAAAGTTCAAATCCCATCTGGTGAGACAGCTTCTCTAAAAGCGCCGCATCGCCTCTGCCCTTATAACCGAAGTGGAAATCATTTCCTACCACAAGATAGCGCATATGTAGCTTCTCACAAAGCATTGCAATAAAATCTTCCGGTTCCATGGAAATAATCTCATCGGTAAAAGGCAATTCCAAAAGATAATCCAATCCCTGCTTCGACAGCAAAACGCTACGCTCCGCAGGGGTCACCAAATTCCGATCGTCCTTGGCTTCTTTACCAAGAATCACACGAGGGGACTGGTCAAAAGTGACCATTACCGACTTCATGCCGCGCTTCGCCTGTTCGTGGATGCGGGAAATCAAATACTCATGTCCCCGATGAATCCCGTCGAATTTGCCGATGGTAACTGCAGAATCAGAAGATTCCTGATATTTTTCAATTCCTTTTAAGTAAATCATTCTAAAAAGTTCTTCCTTATTTTGTAACTGGTTGCACCCTTCTGATATACTCCCGCAAATCGGCCATCCGGATGATACATCCGAACCATATCACCTTTTGCAATTCGATCCGTTTCCCGGAACAATAGCGGATTACCGTTCTCCAAAATCCGTGTTGCTTCCGGCAACGCATGCACTTCCTCATATTCCGAAAACAAGGTATCAATGGAAAAAATGTGGTCTTCCACCGTCCCCTGCCGCATCATCTCTTCCACTTCTTCTAAGGAATATGCGCCCTCTAAGTCAAACTCGCCGACTCTGGTACGTCGAAGCGCTTCCATACATCCATAGCAACCTAACTTCTCGCCGATATCGTTGCAAATGGTACGAATGTAAGTACCTTTGGAACAGGAGATGCGCATAGAAACTCTTGGCAAGTCCATCCAGAGCACTTCAATGGAAAATACTTCAATGGCACTTGGCTCTCGATACACTTCCACCCCTTCTCTGGCCAATTCGTACAGCTTGCGGCCGTCTACTTTTTTCGCTGAATACATCGGCGGGGTCTGCAGCTGTTTACCAACCATAGAAGCAATAGCATCCCGTACCGCATCTTCTGTTACCGTAACGGTTGCCTTATGAAGAACCGTACCGGAAATATCCTGTGTATCCGTTGCCTGTCCAAGTAGCATTACAGTCTCATAGGTTTTGGAACGGTCTGTCAATAAATCGCAGACCTTAGTCGCCTTTCCAATGCAGACCGGTAACACGCCGGTGGCGTCCGGATCCAAGGTTCCCGTATGTCCTAATTTTTTCGTATGTAGGATTCCCCTTAATTTGGCAATCACATCAAAGGAGGTAAATCCCTTTTCTTTGTCAATTATAATGATTCCTGATTTCATATGTAAAATAAAAAACCAACAAATGCAGGAACCTGCACTGTTGGTTTTGTACTAATCCTTGTTTGTTTCCTTCAGTTGCAGCTTAACCTTCTTCACAATGGTATCAATTGCAGCCCAAGGATCGCCCATAATACCGCATCCGGCTGCTTTGGCATGTCCGCCTCCGCCGTAGGCAGTGGCAATCTCGGCTACGTTTACCAGATCAGAGGAACGAAGACTTACCTTGTAGCCACCCGTCTCCACCTGATATAGGAAAATCGCAACCTCCGCACCTCTGGTGGCGCGTAACTGGCTGACAATGCCTTCCATATGTTTCGGAAGCACATCATACTGTGCCATTTCTTTTTGGGTAATCACTGACGCAATACAGCTGCCATCCAAGTACTGTCTGGCATTCAAAAGGGCCTGACCCAATACCCGATTCTGGTTGAAGGTCTTTTCAAAAAAGACACGCTCAACAATTCGCGGATAATCAATGCCTAAATCCATCAAGAAGCCGGCCGCTTGCATAGTGGAAGAATGTGTACAGGAATACTGAAACACTCCCGTATCCGTCACCATACCGGTATAAATGCACTCCGCAACCTCTTTTGTGATGAAGCTCTTGTCCATAAGGTCAAAAACCAGCTCACAGGTAGAGCTTGCATCGGAATCCACGAAGTTCTGCTCCGCAAATTCATGCTTGCCCAAATGATGGTCTACGCAAATGGTATGCTTGGCATTACGAAAATACGTACTTGCCGGACCTAAGCGACTGGTGTCACCGCAATCCAAAACGATAAACAAATCAAAACTGCGATTGGTATCTACCTCATCGGCCTGCTCAATGGAGTCCGCATTGGTAAGGAAAGAAAAAATCGTAGGAATCGGATTCAAGAAAACATGAACATCCAAATCCCCTCTCTGCTGGCGAAGATAATTGTAAACAGCCAAACAGGAGCCTACGCAGTCACCGTCCGGATTAATATGACCGGCAATACCAACGGTCTTGGCATCACCGATATATGAAAGAATTCCTTCCATGTTACTCTCCATCTTCCTTGGACTCACCGGATACCACATCATCAATCAGCTTGGACATACGAACACCGTATGCAATGGACTGATCCAATACAAAGGTAATCTCCGGTGTATTACGCAAGTTCAAATTCTGTGCCAGAAGATGACGGATGAATCCACCACAGCTCTTCAAACCGGCCATGGTCTTCTTGGCAGCTTCCTCGTCACCCAAGACGCTAATATAGGCTTTGGCTGTCTTCAAATCCGGAGCAACCTCCACACTGACAACACTGGTCATCGGGCTAATACGAGGATCCTTGAGCTCTCCTCGAATAATATTGGAGAGCTCGCGGAATACTTCTTCATTAATGCGAATATTTTTCACACTGTTTTTTCTCATATATATATCCTCTATCTCGGAACCTCAACCATAATGTAAGCTTCCACTTCGTCCTCTTCACGAATCTCAGAGAATCCGTCGAATACAAGACCACACTCATATCCGGCCTTAACTTCCTTCACGTCATCCTTGAAACGCTTCAGGGAAGCAAGAGCACCTTCGTAAATCTGCTCGCCTTCACGGGTAATACGAACCTTGCAGTCTCTCTTGAAGGAACCGTCTAAGATATAGGAACCTGCAATATTTCCAACGTCGGAAGACTTGAAGATCTGACGTACCTGAGCATGTCCGATTACCTTCTCTTCGTAGATTGGCTCTAACATACCCTTCATAGCAGCTTCTACATCTTCGATTGCGTTGTAAATAACCTTGTAGAGACGAATATCTACGCCTTCATGATCTGCGGTCTGCTTCGCAACATTGTCCGGACGAACATTAAATCCGATGATGATTGCGTTAGAAGCGGATGCCAAAACAACATCGCTTTCGTTGATGGCACCAACACCACCGTGAATAATCTTAACAACGACTTCATCGTTGGACAACTTCACTAAGGACTGCTTAACAGCCTCAACGGAACCCTGAACATCTGCCTTAACAATGATGTTCAATTCCTTCACGTTACCGGCCTGAATCTGAGAGAACAGATCATCCAAGGACATCTTGGACTTGGTCTCCTCAATCAGCTTATCCTTACCAACGGATACGAAGGTCTCTGCAAAGCTTCTTGCTTCCTTCTCACTATCCATTGCGGAGAAAATCTCACCTGCGTTTGGAACTTCACTTAAACCAAGAATCTCAACCGGTGTAGAAGGACCTGCCTTCTTCAAACGCTTACCGTTCTCATCAATCATGGCACGAACCTTACCATATGCAGTACCGGCAGCAACCGGATCACCTACATGCAAGGTACCCTTCTGTACCAAAACGGTAGCAACAACACCACGACCCTTATCCAACTCTGCCTCAAGGACAAGGCCACGTGCGTTACGCTTCGGGTTCGCCTTAAGTTCCAATACTTCGGAGGTCAAAAGAATCATCTCTAACAAGTCATCGATACCTTCGTGAGTATGTGCGGATACCGGAACAAACTCGGTGCTTCCGCCCCAATCGGAAGGAATCAATTCATACTCGGACAATTCCTGTTTTACACGATCAATATTTGCATTTGGCTTATCAATCTTGTTGATTGCAACAATGATTTCAACGCCTGCAGCCTTCGCATGGTTAATGGCCTCAACGGTCTGTGGCATCACACCATCGTCAGCAGCAACAACCAAGATTGCAATATCGGTGGAATTCGCACCACGCATACGCATTGCAGTGAAGGCCTCATGACCAGGTGTATCAAGGAAGGTAATCTTCTGTCCGTTGATACCTACAACGTAAGCACCGATCTTCTGGGTAATACCACCGGCCTCGCGCTCGATGACATGTGTATCACGGATAGCATCCAAAAGAGATGTTTTACCATGATCAACGTGGCCCATAACGCAGACAACAGGAGGACGGGATACCATAGTAGCCGGATCTTCCTCTTCTTCCTTCAAAAGCTCAGCAATAACGTCAACCTTCTCTTCCGGCTCACATACGCAATTGAATTCCAATGCAATCTCTTCCGCCTGCTCATAATCGATATCCTGGTTAACGGTAACCATGGTACCCTTCATGAACAGCTTCTTCACGATTGCGGAAGGAGCAACCTTCATCTTGTCAGCCAACTCCTTGATGGTCAAATGCTCCGGAAGTACCAAGTTCAAAATCTCATCCTCATTACGCTGAGGCTGCTTGTTCTGATTATTCTTGGTCTTCTTCTTGCCGCCGTTCTTCTCTAAGTTAACGAAACGCTCCTGCTTCTTGCTTCCAAGTGCATCATGATCCGTATTGCGCTTCTTGTTGCGTCCGTCATCACGGCTTCTGGTATTATCCTTCGCGCTTCTGGTCTCTTCTGCAGGAGCTGCGGAGGTGTTGTTATCCTTACGGAAACGATTATCGCGATCACCGCCACGATTATCTCTTGGTCCGCGATTCTGACGATTATCGTTGCGATTATTGCCATGCTCGTTCTTCTCACCACGGTTCTCGGAAGAACGGTTTGCAGCGTCAGCAAAAATATTGCGCTTCACCTGAATTCCAGGGCGCTTCTGCGGACGATCGGTAGCAGGACGTGCCTCATTTCTATCGCCCTGCGGCTTGTTGGTCTGCGGCTTCGCTGCCTGTGTATTCTCACGTACCGGCGTATCCTCTGCCTGATTCAAACCACGTGGACGAACGGTACGCTCGCTCTCCGGACGTACACGGATCGGTGTATGCGGAGCATCTGTTCTACCGTTTGGACGACGATCGTTGTTGTTGTTACGGTTGCCGCCGTTTGGTCTGCGGTCATCCGGTCTACGACGATTTCTGTCGTCACGTCCTCTGGAATCCTTACTGTACTGTGCATTGAAAACAGCGGTAATAGAAGACTTCTTCTTCGGACGGTTTGCAGCGTCGTCTGCCTTCTCACCTTCTGCCTTCACAGTCTCATTCTTCGGTGCAGCCTTTGGCGCGTTGTTCTTCGGGGCCTCAGACTTCACAGCTTCTGCCTTAGGAGCAGCCTTAGGAGCTGCCTTCGGGGCATCTGCCGCCTTCTTGTTGCCACCACGGCTGTTCTTAAACGCTTCCACCTGCGCTTCATCCATACCGCTCTGGCTCTTTAATTCTACACCGCTTTTCGCGAAAAACTCGATAATGTCTTTAGACGAAATATCCAGTTCTTTTGCAAGTTCATATACTCTGATTTTTGCCATATTTATCCTCCATTTTATCTGCCGGAAGCTGATAACTTATCAGCAACTGCCTTCGCAAGATTCTCATCCACAATTGCAACGGATGCCCGAAACTCTTTGCCGCAACACTGTCCTAAGGACTCTTTGTCTGCGTAAAAGAATAACGGCACTTCGTAATACTCACACATATCCCGGTAAGACTTCTTGGAATTGTCGGATGCATCCGTTGCTACAATTACAAGAAATGCCTTACCACCCTTGACTGCCTGTTCCACAGCGAACTCTCCGCTCTTTACCTTGCCGGCTTTGGCGGACAGACCAATCATGGAAAGCACTCGATCTACGCTCATGCCATCAACTCCTCTCTCAGAGATTCAAAAACCTCTGCAGGAATTGGCATCTTCAAGGAACGTTCCAATGCCTTGGTCTTCATTGCGCGATTCAGGCACGCTTCATTTTTGCAAAGATAAGCGCCGCGTCCGTTGGCGCGCAGTGTGGAATCAATCGTCACGGTATCTTCCACAGTCCGAAGGACACGCACCAATTCAGTTTTCGGTTTCATCTCGTTGCATCCGACGCACTTGCGCATCGGGATCTTGCTACTCTTTGTCATTCCTATACTTTATTCTCCATCCTCGGCAGAATCCATATCGGATTCTTCGTAGTACTCACCATTCTCATCGTAGTACTCTTCATCGTCATACTCATCGTAATCATCGTAGTCGTTCTCGTAATCCATGAAGTCACCGGACTCACGTGCCTGGGTCTCAGACTTGATATCAATCTTGAAACCGGTTAAACGAGCTGCCAGGCGGGCATTCTGTCCTTCCTTACCGATTGCAAGGGACAACTGATAATCCGGAACTACAACCTTCGCAGTCTTCTCCTCGGAATCCGCAATAACGGAAATAACCTTAGCCGGGCTAAGTGCATTCTCGATTAACATTGCAGGGTTCTCGCTCCAGTTGATAATATCAATCTTCTCGTTGCCAAGCTCATCAACAATGGCATTGACACGGGAACCGTTCATACCAACGCATGCTCCTACCGGATCAACATCCTCGTTGTTGGACCAAACAGCAATCTTGGTACGGTTGCCGGCCTCACGGGCAATGCTCTTGATTTCAACAACGCCGTCGCGAACTTCTGCAACCTCTTCCTCGAATAAACGCTTTACCAATTCCGGATGGGTTCTGGACACACGGATACGAGGTCCCTTGGAGGTATCCTTCACTTCTAAGATGTATACCTTAATACGATCGGTAGGCTTGTAAGTCTCACCCTTAATCTGCTCATTCTCAGTAAGAATTGCATCGGCCTTACCAAGGTTGATGCTGATATTCTTGCCAACGTATCTCTGAACGATACCGGTAACAATCTGATGCTCCTTATCATAGAATTCACCATAGATGACCTTACGCTCTTCCTCGCGAATCTTCTGTAAAATAACGTTCTTCGCAGCGCTGGTTGCGATACGGCCAAACTCCTTAGACTCAACACGTACATTCACGGTATCGCCCAACTGGAATGCGCCATCGATTTCATGTGCGTCTTCGATGGAAATCTCTTCTGCCGGATCAAAGACCTCATCCACTACGGTCTTAGCCTGTAACACCTGATACTCGCATGTATCCGGATCGATATGTACGATAACATTATCGCTTGTTCCGAAATGGTTCTTGCATGCAATCATCAAAGAATTGGTGATTGCTTCAAGTAAGGTATCCTTGCTGATGTTCTTCTCTTTCTCAAGGATTGTGAGTGCTTCTAACAGCTCATTGTTCTTCATGTTCTTCCTCCTGATTATTAAAAATCAATTGCTATTCTTACTAATGCCAAATCACTGCGATTCAAAACCATCGATTCATCGCCAGCATGTACCGTAATGGTATCCGCATCATAAGCGTCCAAAACCGCTTCGAACTCTTTGGAACCATTGATCGGCTTATATGTCTTAATCTCCAGATTATTTCCGAGGTTACGCTCAAAATCCTTGTCCTTCTTCAGAGGACGGGATAAATCCGGAGAGCTGACTTCAAATGTGTAAGGATCCGAAATGTAATCCTCCCGATCCAAAATAACATTCATCTCTTCGCTAACGGCTACGCAATCATTGATATTGATTCCGCCCGGCTTATCGATGTAAGCACGAAGATAATTGTCTGCACCTTCCCGTACATACTCCACATCTACAAGGGAAAAACCCTTCGCTTCCAAAATCGGAGTAATGAACTCGGTTGTCTTCGCTTCATATACATCCCTTTTTGACATATGACACCACCTTTTGTTCTACATAACGAATTGAGAGTGGATCTCGCGACCCACTCTCAATCATCTAGCATATTCACGATATTTAATATATCACACAAACTCTATGATTGCAAGGAAATGGGCAAAAAGAAAGCACGGACAAACTGTCCATGCCATAGGGTTGGGCTATTAAAGTAGTTCCTAGGGGAATCGAACCCCTGTTTTCGCCGTGAGAGGGCGACGTCTTAACCGCTTGACCAAGGAACCAAGGGGGATGACGAAATGTCATCTGCAAATAATAAGTGATTGAGTAGTTCCTAGGGGAATCGAACCCCTGTTTTCGCCGTGAGAGGGCGACGTCTTAACCGCTTGACCAAGGAACCATATTCATCGTCATCGCTTGTTGCTCACTCGCGACAACGATGAAATCATACACTAAGGCGGAAATAAATGCAAGCATATTTTTAAATTTTTTTTATTTTTTTATAGAAACGTAGATTCCGTTGTAAAAACAACGGAATCCATACGCAAATGTCATCGATTATAATGAGATGATAATCTTCGGTTTTACGGCATCCGGAAGCTCTCTCTCATCTTTCGAAACGCTTAAGATAAAGTTTGTCTCAAACTTTTCGGACATCTGGTCTAACTTTTCAACTGCACGTACCAAGCCTTCACTGGTATCAATGTAACCAATGGTCAAAAAACTATCCAAGAAAATTTCTTCGATATCATTGTTTTGGGAAATCACACCACTTAAAAAACCAAGGAACTCGTCTGAAGACTCAACATCATAGTCAGCCATATTAATCAAACGAACCTTGGAATCCAATTCATACATGTGCTTTTGATTCTTATCAAGAAAAACAATGCTGCCCTGCGCATTCTTAACATCTCCGCGAACGCGATCAAGCAGCTGCTTTGTCTTTCCTTTTCCCTTTTCCCCAGAAATGATTTCAACCATAGCATTCCCCTCCTTATCGTTGCATTATTTCCGCTACACACCGCATCTTCTGTGCGATTATTTTTTCTAAATAAATTATAGTATATGCCGGGACAAATAACAACAAATCCCGGCATAATTTTCTAACAATTATTTAGTTCTCGCCAAAAGTTGCAAGCAATTCAGACGTTAATAGATACAAATTATAAGGACTGTCCGCACCAAATACCACGGATACAATGCCCTGGTTCTTACTATTGGTACTGTACTGTACCAGACAATACTTCGCAGCACCGGTGGATCCGGTCTTACCTCCAATCATATAGAAGCCCTCCGGAGATGCTACCATATTCTTCAGGTAGCGATTGGTGGTGGTCCAGGTAATGCTGGTATTGTTCCCGCTAGCGTCGGTATAATACGCATCATAGGTCACGGAATGAATAATATCGACGAAATCCGTATACTGCAATGCTGCGTTAAACATCAGATACATATCATACACCGTGGTGTAATGGTTCTCGTCATCCAATCCGTGGGGATTCATAAAATGGGTATTGGTTGCACCAAGGGCCAAAGCCTCGTTATTCATCATCTCAACAAAGGCTTCTACACTTCCCCCTACCGCTTCCGCTACTGCAATTGCCGCGTCATTGCCGCTGACAAGCAGCATGCCGTACAACAACTGGCGTAAGGTCAAACGGTCTCCCGGACGCAAATGAGCCACGGAGGAATCCTCTTCCTGCTGGCACGCCAATTCACTGACCGTATAGGTCTCCTCCAGATTCCCGTACTTCAGTGCCACATAAGCGGTCATAACCTTGGTGGTGGACGCCGGATATAACCGTTCGTGCATATGCTGCGCATACAAGGTAGTCTTGGTATCTACATTAAAAGCAGCGGCTCCTAAGCAGACCTGAGAATCCACCTGGTCCATACCAAAATCCGTGGTATCCGCCACGCAAATATTCTCGGAAAACAGCGCTGTATTGTTGGTACTTCCGCTGATAATCCCGTATTGTTCACTTGTTTCGTATAACCGGTAATCCCCCGTCTGTTTCGAAAAGCTGCACCCTCCCACGGAAACTGCAAGTAAAGAAAGGGACACAAGGATTCCCAAAAACTTACTTGTACATTTCACGCCACTCAAGGTCTCCTCTGTCTAAAGATTTGATAAGAAGCTCTGCAGTCGCCAGATTGGTCGCCAAAGGAATATTGTGAGCGTCACATAAGCGCACAATATTATTGACATCCGGTTCGTTGGATTTCACAGAAAGCGGATCACGCAAAAAGATTACCAAATCAATCTCATTATGCTCAATCTGAGCACCTAACTGCTGGCATCCGCCCAAATGACCGGACAAATACTTATGTACCGTCAAATTGGTTGCTTCCTCCACCAATCTTCCCGTTGTACCGGTAGCAAAAAGATTATTCTTGCTTAAGATACCACGATAAGCGATGCAGAAATTCTGCATTAATTTTTTCTTGGAATCATGTGCGACTAATCCAATGTTCATGTAAACACCTCTCTAAAGTCTAGTACTTCTTGGCCTGTAACGAAACATTCAAGACAAAGCCAATACCTGCATATAATGTTACTAAAGATGTTAAACCATAACTAACAAACGGCAGTGGCAATCCGGTATTCGGGAAAAGACCGGTCACTACGCAGATGTTAACAAATCCCTGGAATCCAATAATGGAAGCAATGCCGACACAAATCAGCTGGCCACTTAAGTCTCTGGCCTTCTTGGCAACCTTCATGCATTCCAAAGCAATCCAAAACAATAGAATAATAATAACCAAAGAACCGATAAATCCAAGCTCTTCGCCGGCTACCGCAAAGATAAAATCCGTCTGGGGCTCGGAAATATAATTACCGTTCTTAACAGAATCCGCACTTTCGTTGTAAAGGCCCTTGCCCAAAAGCTGTCCGGAACCAATGGCCATAATGGAATTCTGCTGCTGGTAGGAAGACTCCGGGTAATCATCCGGACGAAGCCACGCTAAGATACGAAGCATCTGATACGGATCCAGGAAGGAAATGCCTCGATTCGCAATCAAAAACAACGTAATGGCAATGGTCGGGATTCCGATTCCAAGGGCCCAAGCCACGATCTTATAGCTAAGACCGGCAAAAAACATCAACGCAACGATTACAAGGAAGGTAACGATTGTCGTAGACAAATCCGGCTCTTCCACAATCAAAACCAGCGGAACGCCGGCCAAAATTGCAATCGTAATCAAACGTCTTGGGGTATTTAAGTCCTCTTCGTGCTGCATCAGATACCAAGCAAAAAACAATACCAAAAGAATCTTCGCAGCCTCGGAAGGCTGGAAACGAATAAATCCAAGATCTACCCAACGGGTTGCTCCCTTAGTATTATCACCTAAAACAAGAACGGAAAGCAACAATAAATTTGTCAGGGCATAGTACACCCAGGGAAAATGCAAAATAAACTCATAGTCAATCAGCGAAATGACAAACATGGCAACAAGACCAAGTACCATACCGATGATCTGCTTATTCTGATAATCTGAATTCGCACTTCCTATAACGAATATACCGATGATGGTCAGTATCAATACCAGGACCACCAGCAGCATATCGTAACTTCGAAATCGATAATTACGAAACATAGTTACCTCTGGTTCTCCTTAAATATACCGCGACTGATTGGTTCGCAGACCAATTGGTCATCATACACAACGATGGCAAGGGCTTCGGAACTGGTGGATGCCTTCTTAAAAAGAGAGCGCTTTGGCTTCTCCACTTCCACTTCATCCCGATATTCGCCGATGGCCACTTCTCTGCCGTCGTACTTACCGGCAATAATATAGCAACTGTTCTCTCCCGGATTTCCGGCATGCACATCCCCTAACAGGGAGCCGAAGATGATGACATTGCCAGCGGCTACCACCGTAGCCCCTTCCTTCACATCCCCAAGAATGATCACGGACTGCTCCGTTCGAAGCAGTTCCCCGGATTTCACGGAATCCATGACGATGTGAGCATTCTCATAGATATTCTCGAAGTAAAAACGATCGATTTTGCCTTGCATCCGAATATCCTTCAACTGATTCTTTTCCTGAATCAAAGAGATATGAATATCGGAGTTCAGTTCGATGGCTTCCACAATGACGCCCACCTCTTCGGAAGTTAAGTCTCTTCCTTCTACAGAAAAAATCAAATCCGCATTGCCGAAAAAGTCTTTGGCATCATTGAATTTTTTACAAATATCCACAACCAAGGTCTCGAAGGAAACCTCCGGATTCAAAATCAACGTAATCCCATGGGCATTACTCTTGATTGTGCATGATTCTATCATTCCATTCACCTCTTAATCTGTGGTTGCATTGGTGGTGTTCACCGCATTTGCCTGACCGTTAATGACATCCAAGGAGCTCTGAACACCGAAATAGCTTCCGATAATATCCCTGGAAACATTGGCCGCATGGTTGGAGGTATAACCGAAGGCAATTCGGCTGGCTACCGCAATCTGCGGATTGTCATAAGGCGCATAACCGATAAACAGGGCGTGGTTCGGCCTGGTTCTGGCTTGCTGCGCCGTACCGGTCTTACCTGCAACATCAACTTCAAAATCCTTATAGTAGGACATATTCTCTACAACCATACGCATACCGGAATGGATGGCATTCCACTGGGCGGAATTCAAAACATCCACATGGTTCTTCACCTCAGCAGAATAAGTAGCAACGGTATTGCCTTCCGCATCAGTTACATGATCCAACAGCGTCAGATTGTATACGGTACCGCTATTGGCTACTGCTGTTGCATAACGAGCCAAAGCGATGGTGGTAAAGTTGTTATCAGACTGTCCGATGGCAGCCATAACCGGGTACTCCGTTGCAATCTTCGGAGTTGCCTCTTCAATCTCAATGCCGGTCTTGGCATTCAGACCAAATAACTTGGCATAAGTCTGAATATATTCAATACCCTTGGCGTCTTCGTAATCATTGCCTCCGGCCAATCTCCAACCGACTTCGTAGAAGAAGTAGTTACAGGAATCACGAATTGCCTCAGAAACATTGATAGAACCGTGGTTGCTTGGATATGCCCAACACTTCGGTTCATTGGATACCTTGGTAAATACACCTTCATCCAGAATCTCCGTGGAGGTATCAATGACATTCTCAGCCAAGCCTGCCGTTGCGGAAATCGGCTTGAAGGTAGAACCCGGAGCAGTACGCTGCTGGGTTGCATAGTTATACAGCGGGTTGGACTGGTTCAGATTCAAATACGCATAGTATGCGGAATCGGAAGCCGCCAAACGGTTGTTATCATAGCCCGGATAAGAAACGCAGGCCAACACAGCACCGGTTCTGGTATCAATTACAACGGAAGATCCGGTACAAGGATCCAGTGCCAACTGCGCAGGGGTAATCTCCAGATTCTTAATCTTATCACGAAGGAAATTGTAAGCACTTCCGCCGCCGGACAAGGAAGCATAGGCTTCTTCATCCATCTCCAATACGCCCTGATCGTACAGAATCACGCACAGCTCGGAACCGGTAATCTGGTCCTGCAGAATCGCATAGTAATAAATCTGTCGACGGAAGGACGGATCCTCTTTGAGGGTAGCCAAAACATGCTCCACCAAAGCGCTGTAAATCTCGTCCGTATCAACGTATTTGGACTTCTCGGAGAATTTGGTAATATCAATCCAGTTCTTCTCGATGCAGTAAGTCAGGTATTCATTCACGGACAACTCTTCGTTCGTCCACTTCACCTGCATCTCATCGGTATTATCGATAAGATCTGCATCCAACACACCATCCGACTTCAACAGCTTAACGATGAAGGTCATATAGGTCTGATACTCTTCTTCCAATTGGTTATACGGTGTTGGATTGGAAGCGTTCAATAAACTGCCAAGCTGAGCAAATACCTGCTTCTCCTTGGCCTGATAGCTGCGAAGCACAGCCTGCTCCATAGGGCTGGCATCTGCTGCGGAAAAATGGGACGTATCAATGAGACTGTTATTAATCAAAGCATAATAAACGTCATAAATCGGGATAATAATATCCGGATCCTTCTCGTCGTCCGCGACCTTATATTCCTTAATGTTTGCAATTTTGGAATAGACAATTCCCGCAATCTCCTGCTCCAAAATCTTGTACGCATCGGACTGCAACTTCTTATCCAATGACAGATACACGTGTCCGCCCGCTACCGGATCCTCACGGTCGGTGGTCTCAATTAAGTTACCGACACTGTCTACGTATACCGTCTGGGAGCCCTTGGTTCCGGAAAGGTAATCATTCATGCTGGCCTCGATGCCGGTCTTACCCACCACATCATTCATGCTAACATCTTCGCCCTGATCCAACAGCTCATTATATTCATCTGTAGAAATCTTACCGGTATATCCGATGATACCGGAGAACGCCTCTGCGTCTTCATAGCAGCGCATGGTCTTCTCTTCAATCTCTACACCGGTCAGTTCGTTCTGGTTCTCCATGACATAGGCCACAGTAGAATCATTGACGTCGGATGCGATGGTGGTAGCGATATACTTCTGGTAACGATTCAAGCTCATGTTGTAACGAATGACGGCAATCTTATACCGCATCTCCTTGGAGTAGGAATCCGGAATACCGTAGTTCTTATCGTTATATAAGAAATTCATAATATCATCGGCCGTAGCATCCGCTTCGTTCTTGCCAATGATTTCGTTGTATTTCATATCCTTGATATTGGCATAGCCGAATACATCCGCACGGAAACGCTGCAATGCGGTTCCGGTAGAGACGAATTCGTACTCTCCGGCGGAATTCATGGTAATACCAAAAGTTAAATCCAAGGAGTCACCGTTGGCCTCAATATTGGAAATCAGCGCAGATAATTCCTTGCAGAGCTTTTCATTCTTCACTGCACGGGAAGAATATGCTCCGGAATCTTCAATGGTAACGGCGTAGGCCAGCTTGTTGTAGGCCAACAACTCCCCATTACGGTCATAGATATTTCCTCTGGTGGCATCGATGGTTTCTTTTTTCTCGATACGCAGGTTGTAGTTCTCCTGATAGTCCGCACCACGAATAATCTGAAGCACAAACAGACGTAATACGAGAATGCATGCCAAAAAGACCAAAAGCACCTGCAGTACTTTCAGTCTGGAAGAAAACAATTTTGCTAATAATTCCTGTAAATACTCAACCAATCTTCCGTGTGCTCCTCTTATTATCCGTCTGATCCAATCGACGAATCACTGCTTCAAAAACAAAATACAATGGAATCATGACGCAGATGGTGTATACCATTTCCGGCATCATAATATTCATAAAATAAAAACCAATATCCAACTTATGACGGAAGAAAAACAGTGCAAAATAGACTGCCATTCCGTAAATCAAATCGCTTACGCCGACAAATAACAGCGGAAGCTTCATATCATCACCGAAAAAGATTTTACGGAAAACGCCGTTAACATAACCGATTACAAGAAAAATCAAGCTATATAGTCCAAACAGGGAGCTGTTAAACAGATCCAGAATGATTCCGCAGGCAAAACCTACGATACATCCGTGCTTGCGGCCAACCATAAAACCGAAAAAGCTGGTAATGATGATTAATACATTCGGTACCACTCCTGCAATTTCAAATCGCGGAAAAATCGTTGTCTGCAATAAAAAACAGGCAAATATCATAAGAGCGATTACAATTACACGACGTACCCAAAATCGCATCTCCATAGCTACTCACCTGTCTCCTTCACTTGCAATATCACAAGTACATCTGTAAGGTGACGAAAATCAACTACAGGCGTAATTGTTCCGGATTTTGTAAGGCCGTTGCTGTCATCCTCAATCTGATCGATATAGCCAATCAAAATACCTTGCAAATATTTATTACTGATGTTGGAAGTCACCACGGAATCTCCCGGGACAACCTTCCCTTCCGGATCCTCCAACTTGGATAAACCGATCATGTTCTTCTCGGTCATGGAAGCCAAATCTCCGGATATAATGCATTGATCCTCGGTAGAAAGGACCATGGCACTGACATTACTGTTGTCGTCAATAACGGAACGAACCACTGCGTAATTCTTGCCTACGTCAGTTACAATACCAACCAATCCGCCGCCGGCAATGACGTTCATATCCACCTGTACACCGTCATTGGTACCCTTATCGATGGTAAAGGTATCAAACCAGTTGGTGGTACCACGGGCAATAACATGGGCGCCGGTGGTCTTGTAATCGGAATAGGTCTGAGACAATTGGAACAGCTCCTGAAGCTCTTCCAACTCACTCTGCTGGAGCTGTGTCTTGGTCAGCTGGTCCGTCAAGCGCTCCACTTCCGCCTGGAGTTCTTCGTTCTCCGCAATCAATTCCTGCTTCGTCTTGGAATCTTCGGAAGAAACGGAAATGGAACTACCAATCAAATCAATGCCCCGTTGCATAGGAACAAATACGTAATCCGCAATAATCTGAATCGGACCACCGGAAAAACCGGTCGCATAACTGATAAAAAGCGATGCAACGCAGGCAATAATCAGAATAATCAATATGTAATTGCTTGGAACTCTCGAACGCTTGCCACGCATAGTTGCTTATCCTCGCATTAACTAAAAATTCTACTCTTCATGGTATATCCGAAACGATGGAACTTCTCATCGGACAAGACCTTATCCAATCCTCTGGCTACAGTCTCTTCTCCATATTCGGATACATTCATCTTGATGTTGGTTACACCGGAGAAAAACTCAGCGATATCCGCAATATTGGATCCGCCACCGGTAATATAAATTCCGGAATGAACAATGTCCTTCGCCAATTCCGGCGGAACTTTCTCAAGAATCATTTTGATATTGGTTGCTAAGTTATTCAGCTCATCCCGAATACCCTCATACACAACCTGGGAATCGATACTCATCTCAATCGGAAGACCGCTGACCACATCACGACCAACGATGGTCATGGAAGTACCCTGGCCCTTCAATGCAGAGCCGATATTCTCCTTCAGGGACTTGGCTGTCTTGCGACCAATCACAAGGTTAAACTTACGCTTCAAATAGGTCACGATGGCATCATCCAAACGGTTACCGCCATACGGAAGAAGGTTGCTGATGACCAAACCACCAAGAGAAATAACGGAAATCTCTGTGGTATCTGCACCCATATCCACCACCATAACACCGGTCGGCTCAGTGATATCAATGTCCATACCCATAGCATCTGCAAGAGGCTTCTCACACAGACGGATGGAACGTGCCTTAATCTTGGTCTTGGCAAACATATCATAGAATGCCTTCTTCTCTACCTCTGTGATGTCGTTGGGAACTGCAATGACGATATCCGCGCCCTTCAGCTTCGCACCCATACGATTCTCAAGGATTTCTAACAGCATGGTCTGCATGTTGTCAAAATCCGCAATGACACCGTTGATAATCGGGAAAGATACCTGAATCGTATCCGGAGCCTTCTCATACATGGAATATGCTTCGTCACCGTAAGCATACATGCGGTCCCCGTCCACAATTGCGATGGTATTCTTCTCATTCACTACCTTGCCGGTAGAGCGATCGAAAATCTTAAGATTTCCGGTTCCCATATCGATACCGTAACCACTAATCATTGTCCACTTCCTTCTGGTCTAAGACCAGTCCTTCCTCTTTGAAACTGTAATATGTATGGTCCCCAATGATAATGTGATCCAGAAGCGGAATATGCAGCATATGACCGGAAGCAAACAGCTCCTTCGTAAGTGCAATATCCTGTGGACTGGGCTCACAAACCCCACTGGGATGATTATGTAAAACGATGATATAAACCGCATGATGGCGCAGAGCAAAAGAGAAAATCTCCCGAGGTGAAATAGATGTGGATCGCACGGTTCCACTGGATAGAATGGTGTCACATATCAAATGGGCTCTACTGTCAAACAGACAAACAATAAACTGCTCGTTGTGATTATGACGTAACTGCTCCATATAGTAATCGGCAATGGTTCTAGGACTATCCATCCGCATATGTCCCACATGCTGCTCACAGGCAATGCGCTTGGATATCTCCATCAACGCCAGCAGTTCTAAAGCCTTCACCCGACCGATTCCGGGGAACTCCATAAGTTCCGTTAAATCACTGGACAAAAGCTTCCCTAAACGGTTGTCATAAGCTTCCAGTAAATTCCTAGATAAAGCAACCGCATCCTGCGCACCATGTCCGGTCCGCAGGATAATTGCCAATAATTCCGCATCTGTTAAAACCATAGGTCCGTAACTCATAGCACGGGTATACGGATCTTCTACGGTCATCCTACGATTCGTATGTAATTTGGTTGTCATAATTCCCTTCCGTTCTCTTCTAAAAATCGGCGGAAATCATTGAAAACACTAAATTATTCTAGCATAATTGACTATCCTTCACAAGGTTTGCCTCGTAAAGTTTTTGCAGGGACATAAGGATTCCCAGCTTCGCATGATACCAGGTCAGTCCACCCTGGAAGTATGCTGCATACGGTGGACGAAGCGGTCCGTCTGCACTAAGCTCAATGGAAGAGCCCTGTACAAAAGCTCCGGCAGCCATAATCACCTGGCTGTCATATCCCGGCATATCCCATGGTTCCGGTGTTACATAACTATCTACCGGAGCTGCTGCCTGAATGCCTTCGCAGAATGCACACAAGCCTTCCGGACATAAGAATTCAATGGCCTGAATAATATCATGACGCTCTTCGCTACCGTTTGGAATCACGGCAAATCCCAGTCGTTCATAAATATTGGCTGCAAAAATCGCACCCTTAAGCGCACCGGAAACAACCGTCGGTGCCAGGAAAAATCCCTGGAAGAATGACTGCATCACCCCAAGTGAGGCTCCGACTTCCTTGCCAAGGCCCGGAGAAGTCAAACGATATGCCGCATTCTCCACACATTCCTTGGTTCCTACAATGTAACCGCCGATTGGTGCAAGTCCGCCACCCGGATTTTTAATCAAAGAGCCAACCATCATGTCTGCTCCCACATCCATCGGTTCGATGCGCTCTACGAATTCTCCGTAGCAGTTATCTACCATAACAATGACCGAAGGCTTAATTCCCTTGATAAAGGAAATCAACTCTCCAATCTGTTCCACGCCGAAGGACGGTCTGGTCTGATAACCCTTGGAACGCTGAATGGTCACCATCTTGGTTTTCTCATTGATGGCCTTCTGAATGTTGTCATAATCGAAGCTACCGTCCGGCAGCAAGTCCACCTGACGATAGGAAATACCGTATTCAGCCAAAGAGCCCTTAGACGGACGAATTCCGATCACCTCTTCCAAGGTATCGTATGGCTTGCCCACAGGAGACAACAGCTCATCCCCCGGGCGGAGGTTGGACATCAAAGCCAGTGCCAAGGCATGGGTCCCACAGGTAATCTGTGGACGAACCAGAGCTGCCTGGGCATGAAAACAGGAAGCATAGACTTCTTCCAAGGTATCTCTTCCCAAATCGTTATATCCGTATCCGGAACTCTGGTTGAAGCATTCTGCGGACACACGGTTTTTCTGCATGGCGCGAATGACCTTCATCTGGTTGTATTCCGCAGTCTCATCAATGGCAGCAAACCGCGGGGCAAGTTCCTTCAAAATCTTTTCACCGAATGCATATACTTCGTTGGAAATACCACATTCCCGGTACATTGCATCCATCTCTAAATTACTCATAAAAACCTTTCTAGGGAAGCTTGGTAAGCATATAGTCCAATATGCGTGCTTCCTCCATATCAAAATCTTCTTTGTGAATCCAGGTCACATCCCGTTCTCTGCGGAACCAGGTCAACTGACGCTTGGCGAAATGTCTCGAATCTCGCTTAATCCGATAAATCGCTTCCTCCAACGTAAGTGTTCCATCCAGATAATCCAGGATTTCTTTGTAGCCAAGGCCCTGCATGGAAACCATATCTCTTGTTGCACCCATAGATGCCAAAGCCTTCACTTCATCGACCAAGCCTTGTTCTATCATGAGATCGACGCGCTTGTCAATCCGTTCATAGAGTTTGTCCCGCTCCATATCCAGGACAAAATACGTAAAATCATAGGGAGATTCTTTTTGGTGGGAGGCTTCGTTATGCTCGGAAATCTTCCCGCCGGTATTGCGATAATATTCCAACGCGCGAATCACCCGCTTCACATTATTGGGATGAATGGCGGCAGCCCCTTCCGGATCTACCGCTTGAAGTTGCTCATACAAATACTCCTTACCGCGGCTTAAGGCTAATGCTTCCAACTCTTCCCGATACCGGGTTGCATCCGTCTCTTCCGTAAAATCAATATCATACAAAAGAGCCTGAATATAGAAACCGGTTCCACCTACCACAATGGGAATATGTCCGGCTGTATAAATCTCTTTCATAGCAGCTTTGGCCATCTGCTGAAAAGTCACCACGTTGAATGCTTCCGACGGGTCCAAGACATCAATCAGATGATGCTTCACACCATCCATCTCTTCCGGTGTAATCTTCGCAGATCCGATATCCATGTGACGATACACCTGCATGGAATCCGCAGAGATGATTTCACCGCCGATAGCTTTGGCCAATCCAATGGAAGCACTGGTCTTTCCAACGGCGGTAGGCCCGGTCAGCACAATGATTTTCGGCTTGTTCATTATACAATCCTCTTAAACTTCTTATCTAACTCATAATGGGTCATGGCAATAATCGTCGGTCTTCCATGCGGGCAACGGAATGGGTTGTCCAAAGATAACAACTCATCAATTAAGCTCTCGATTTCCGGCATGGACAACACATGATTTCCTTTGACTGCCGCCTTACAGGACATGGAAGCAATACGCTCCAGAATTAACTCCGATGTCTTGTCTTCCTTCAACTCCACGCAGGCACTGATGGCATCCAAAAACAGCTGACGCTTATCCAGATTCAAAATATTATCCGGAACGGCGGTCAGTGCGTATTCCTTGCCTCCGAAATGTTCTACCTGATATCCTAAGGTTTCAAAGGACTCTTGGTATTTTTCAAAAGCTTCCTCTTCCTGGGTAGATAGGGTCACAATAATGGGCGGATTCACCATCTGGGAGGTCATGGTCTTCTCGTGCAATCTGGCCATGGTCTTCTCATAGAGTACTTTTTCATGAGCTGCATGCTGGTCGATGATATACAACTTCCCGTCATATTCCACCAGCCAATAGGTACCGAAGACCTGACCGATGATGCGATGATCCGCTCTGGCTTCTTCGGAAAAAAAGCTGGTCTGTTCATAGCTAGGCTTGGAAACAGGCTCTTCCACTGCAGGGGAAGGGGTCACTTTTTCTTCCTGTACAATTGTTGGATTTCCAACATTAGCAGCAGGTGCATGATAAACGATTTCCTCCGCCACGGATTCTTTGCGCTTATTCTCATAAAACTCTTTGTACTGTGCTTCGTATGGTGTGTCCTTGTGAATCTGTTCCACAATGGAATCCTTCATGGACTGAAGTCGGCTGGCTTCAAAAGGCTCCGCACGAAGAATCGGTGCTGCTTCCGCAATGACTTCATCCTCTTCTTCCACCACAGGAACCACATCGATATCTTCCCGATGTGCCAAGGCATCATGGACTGTACGAAGCAAGGTGTTATAGACCACGTTGGAATTCTCGAAGCGTACTTCCAATTTGGAAGGATGAACATTCACATCCACCCCGTTATCTGCAAAGTCAAACATCAATACCGCAAATGGATACTGATGCTGCATCAAAAATCCGGCATAGCCTTCTTCCAAAGACTTACTTAAGATGCCGCTCTTAATGTAACGACCGTTTACAAAGAAGGATTCAAAATTCCGGTTCCCGCGATTCAGCGCCGGCGTACCGATAAATCCATGTAAGGAGAAGCTCTCTTCCTCGGCGGAAATCTCGATCAAAGAAGATGCAATTTCTCTGCCATACAATTCGTAAATGGTATCTTTTAGATTGCCGTTTCCTGCGGTAGCAAAACGGTCTTTTCCGTTGGAAATAAAACGGAAAGAAATGGATGGATTGGATAAGGCCAATCGCTCCAATAGTTCCTGAATGTAATTGCCCTCTGTCATAGGAGACTTTAAGAATTTCCGTCTGGCTGGGGTGTTATAGAATAACTGCCGAACGAAGAATGTGGTTCCGTCCGGAGCTCCCATCTCTTCCAAAGACAGCTCCTTGGCACCTTCAATGACATAACGGGAACCGATCAAGGCATCTTTGGTCTTGGTAATCAGCTCCACCTTGGATACCGCAGCAATACTGGACAACGCCTCCCCGCGGAACCCTAAGGTGTGTAGGGACAACAGTTCACTGGCACTGCGAATCTTATTGGTGGTATGACGTAAGAATGCCAGCGGAATCTCTTCCTTCGGAATTCCGTATCCGTTGTCTGTGATACGAAGCAAAGTGATTCCACCGTCCTTAATCTCTACGGTAATGGCCGTTGCTCCGGCATCAATGGCATTCTCTACCAATTCCTTCACTACGGAAGATGGGCGTTCTACCACCTCTCCCGCAGCGATTTTATCAATTGTCTCCTGATTCAGTAATGCAATTTCGTTTCTTACCATCTGTTCTTAACCTTATTGTGCAACTCGTTCAACTTGTTTAATGCATCCAGCGGCGTCATGCTGCTAATATCCAGATGCTTCAAATCATCGATAATATCCTCATCCGTAATGGTGTCGAACAAGGAAATCTGCTTCAGATCCACTTCGTCCAGCTTCTCCGGCTTCTTAGCAGCAGAAGCTCCCGGAATGGTAATACTCTTGGCAATGTCTGCAATATCATTCTGTACCAATTCATTGACGATTTCCTTGGCACGCTCAATGACCGCATCCGGAACGCCGGCTAATTTGGCTACCTGAATACCGTAGCTCTTATCTGCGCCACCGGAAACAATCTTACGTAAGAAAACAATGTCATCTCCGTTTTCTTTCACGGCAATACAATAGTTGTTTACCCCCGGAAGCTTGCCTTCCAACTCCGTCAACTCATGATAATGGGTGGCAAACAACGTCTTGGCACCAAGCAACTTTGGATTTGCAACATGCTCTACCACAGCCCAGGCAATGGCAAGCCCGTCGAAGGTAGAGGTACCGCGACCAATCTCATCCAAAATCAACAAGGAAGAAGAGGTGGCATTTCGAAGAATGTTCGCCACTTCGTTCATCTCCACCATGAAGGTACTCTGGCCACTGGCCAAATCGTCGGAAGCTCCCACACGGGTAAAAATCCGATCCACGATTCCGATGTCCGCTTCCGCAGCAGGAACAAAAGATCCCATCTGGGCCATCAATACAATCAATGCGGTCTGACGCATGTAGGTAGATTTACCGGCCATATTCGGACCGGTGATAATTGATACCCGATGCTCCCGATTATCCAGATACGTATCATTCTCGATGAACATATCGTTAGGAATCATCTTCTCCACTACCGGATGACGTCCGTTTTTAATATCAATGTGTCCCCGCTCGTTCATCTTCGGACGGACATAATGATTCTTTTCCGCAACATATGCCAAGGATAAAAATACATCCAAATGAGCAATGGCCTTCGCTGTCTTTTGAATGCGGGCCACCTGTCCGGAAATCTGTTCTAAGATACGGAAATAAAAATCATATTCCAATCGGGTCAGCTTCTCTTCCGCTCCTAAAATGGTATTCTCCAGCTCTTTCAATTCCGGCGTATAATAACGCTCCGCGTTGGCTAAGGTCTGCTTGCGGATGAAGTAATCCGGCACCATGTCCTTGTAGGAATTGGTTACTTCCAGATAGTATCCGAAGACCTTGTTGTATTTTACTTTCAGATTCTTGATACCGGTCTTCTCCTGCTCCTTGGCCGCAAGGTCTGCCAACCAGCTCTTACCGTCGGTAGAGGCATGTCGCAGGGTATCCACTTCTTCGGAAAAACCCGGTTTTAAAATACCGCCGTCATGGACGGAAATCGGAGGTTCCTCATCAATGGCCTCATCAATGAGATGGAACAAATCCGACAAGTCATCCATATCCTGATTCAAATTGCAGAGGACATCGCCCTTGAACTCGGACAACACCGCCTTAATCGCAGGAATTACCGCAATGGAATTCTTGAATGCAATCAAATCTCTTGGATTGGCACTCCGATAGGAAATACGGGTCATCAAACGCTCCAAGTCATAGACCGGATTTAGATACTCCCGTAATTCTTCACGGGAAATCATATGGGCGTTCAACTCTTCAATGGCATCCAAGCGGTGATTGATTTCTTTTTTGTTAATAAGAGGCTGCTCAATAAAACTTCGAAGGGTACGGGCACCCATCGCAGTCTTGGTCTTATCCAACACCCAAAGCAAGGAGCCTCTCTTCTCCTTCTCCCGCATGGTCTCCACCAACTCTAAGTTACGGTAGGTGGAAGAATCCATCAGCATATAGTTGCCGCAGACATAAGGGGTAATATGGGTCAAGTGTGCAAGGTCGGACTTCTGGGTATCAATCAGGTAAGAAAGCAATGCTCCGGCGGCCGTATTTCCAAGATGAAAATCCGCCAGGCCAAGGCCCTGCAAACTCTTCACATGGAAATGCTCACACAGCACCTTCGTTGCATACTCATCCACGAAATAGTCATTGGCCAACGTCGTAATGGCCAAATGAAACCGCTCTCGCAAGTCCTCTTCCTTCAGACCGCTCATGCAGAATACATCATTCACCAAAAGCTCGGAAGGATTATATCGGCTGACCTCATCTAAGAATTTTGCAGCCTCATCCACTTCCGTCACGAAGAAGTCACCGGTGGTCAAATCACAGGTTGCAATTCCGAAGGTATCCTGTGAAAAATCCACGCTCATCAAATAATTATTCTTGGTCTCATCCAAAGATCCGGTATCCAGATTCGTACCCGGTGTCACGATACGAACCACTTCCCGCTTCACCATACCCTTGGCTTCCTTCGGATCTTCTACCTGCTCACAAATAGCAACCTTATAGCCTTTTGCTACCAGTCGGGTCAGATAGGTATCTACCGCATGGAACGGCACGCCGCACATTGGCGCCCGCTCTTCCATACCGCAGGCTTTCCCCGTTAACGTTAATTCCAATTCTCTGGAAACCGTTTTGGCATCGTCAAAAAACATCTCATAGAAATCACCCAGTCGGTAAAAAAGGATACAATCCTTGTACTGCTCCTTGGTGTCCAGATAATGTTGCATCATTGGTGTAAATTCACCCATGTCTCTTCGTCTTCCTTATCTTAGTCTTCCGTTGCCATAATCGCTTGGGCAACCTTCAAGCCATCCATTGCCGCAGAGGTAATTCCGCCGGCATAACCTGCGCCTTCACCGCAAGGATAAAGGCCTTTGATATTACTCTCAAAAAACTCATCTCGTGGTATGCGTACCGGCGAGGAAGTCCTAGACTCCACACCGGAGAGAATCGCATCTTCTCTGGCATAACCACTCATCTTACGGTCGAAAAAATCCATGCCCCGCAAGAAGGATTCGTTGATTTCTTCCGAAAAAATTCCACGCAAATTCGCAAAATTCGCTCCCCCCTTGTTCCAGGAAGAAAAGCTTCCATAGGTGGTACTTGCTCGATTCTCTTTGAAGTCGGCAAATAACTGCTGAGGAATTCTTCCCTTGCCAAGTGCATAGGCCTTCTCTTCGATGCTACGCTGGAACGCAATGGCTCCAAGGGGATCTGACATATCATATTCGCCGGAACCGACAGATACAATGATGGCACTGTTTGCATTCCCGGCATCACGCTTGGAATAGCTCATACCATTGACTGCCAGACGCTTGTCTTCCGAGGAAGCATTTACCACATAACCGCCGGGGCACATGCAAAAGGAATAGACACCACGACCATTATCCAAGGTAGTGGCCAGCTTATAAGGAGCCGGCGGTAACACCGAAGCATAACGTGTTCCGTACTGATGAATATTGATAAATTCCTGTGGGTGCTCCACACGAAATCCAACTGCAAATTCCTTGGCCTGCATCAAAATGCCCTGAGAATGCAAAGCAAAAAAAGTATCTCTTGCAGAATGTCCAATGGCAAGCACCGCATGAGAACAAGGAATCTTCGTACCGCCCTCCAGGCAAACCGCCTGCAGCCGATCTCCTTCGATATCAAATCCGGTGACTTTGGTGCGAAACCGTACTTCTCCACCTAGGCGAAGGATTTCCTCACGCATGCCCTTCACCACATCCATCAACACATCCGTACCGATATGCGGCTTGGCATCGTATCGGATTTGATCCGGCGCACCGTATTTGACAAAGGTATCCAAAACAAAATGATTCCGGCCGAACTTATCCTTCACCACAGTATTTAACTTGCCGTCAGAAAATGTACCGGCGCCGCCTTCCCCGAACTGGACATTGGAATCCGGTGCCAACACTCCTTCTTCCCAGAAGCGAAGCACGTCCTGCTTGCGCTGCTCCACCGGTTCCCCTCGCTCCAGTAAGATTGGTTCTAATCCGGCATTGGCAAAGGCATAGGCGGCAAACAATCCCGCCGGTCCCGCGCCGATCACCACCGGATGCATCGGACCATTGGCCTTCGGCAGATGAAAGATTGGCTTCTCATACCGACTGCAATTGACTTTTCTTTTTTGCAAACGCTTTAAGATTTCGCCCTCTTTTTTTCCAGCCAAAAAAGCCAGAGCATATACCATCCAGACCTCCGGCTTTTTACGGGCGTCCACCGAACGCTTCAGGATGGTAATATCCGAAAGCTCCGTCGGCGCAACGCCACACATATGTGCAAGTTTTTGTTGAATTGTCTCCACGGAATCCTCTTCCACAGAGATTTTGAATTGTGATATTTGAATCATAAAAGCTCCTGTGCTGCACTGCGGCCGGCAAGATACCCGCTTGTCCACGCCCATTGCAGATTATATCCTCCACAGATACCATCCACATGCAATACTTCTCCTGCAAAAAAGAGCCCCTGATGTAACGATGATTCCATCGTAATATCCGACAACTGCTGTAAGGATACCCCGCCGGCGGAGGTTTGGGCAGCGCCAAATCCCATGGTCTGGGAAATAGCAAGCCGTACATCCTTGATGCGTTCCACCAGGGCATCTTCTCCCAGGGAACGAAAATCATCCGCAAACAATGCCTGAATCAGCGGATGTGGAAAAATTCCGTTAAATACATCCAGCGCCGTCACTCGACCGGAGACCTTTTGCTCTTTGACAAAACAAAGAATCTCCGAGGCGGATGCGGTTGGCCAGAAATCCACCACAACCTCTGCCGGTTGCTTGTCTGCAAGGCACTTCGCCACAACATGGCTGATTTGGAACACCGGAATACCGGAGATTCCCTGCTTGGTAATCTGAACCTCACCGATATCTCCGTAAGATTTCCCGTTGGCATCGGTGGTACAAACCGAAGCATTCACCCGGACCCCGGCCGCTGCCTTCAGCGGATGTTGTCTGCAAACCAGCGGTACCAACGCCGGATTCGGAGCAATCACCTCATGCCCCAATCGCTTCGCAAAGGAATATCCGCTGCCGTCACTTCCCGTTTCCGGAGCCGCTTTGCCGCCGGTACATAGAATCACTTTATCCGCTCTAATATCCCGTTCCATACAATGAATCACATAACCGGCATCCTTCGCCTCTACACCGATGACACGGGTCTGAAGGCATACGGTAACACCAAGTCGTTGTAGTTCCCGCTCCAGACAATGACGAATGGATATGGCCTGCCGGGACATGGGATAATAATAACCGTTTTTACAGTAAGGCATCACACCAAGCTCACGGAAAAACGCAATGGTTTCGTCTTTTCCGAAATCCGAAAAAGCGCGTTCCACAAACGCGATATCATCACTATGATAACAGTCCGGTGATTGGTATTCATTCGTATAATTGCATCTACCGTTTCCGGTAGCCAATATTTTGCGTCCGATTTCTTCGTTGCCATCCAACAGAAGAATCTGTGCCTTCGGATTCGTCCTGGCTGCGCTGATGGCCGCCATACAACCGGAAGCACCGGCACCAACAATCGCAATGGTTCCACTCATAAATACCATCACTCCTTATTACATCAAATGCAGCTTCTTGGCAATGCGAATCAGTACCACGCCCTTCGGCAAGGTACGAAGCTCACTTTCGGAAATACCGTGCATCAGAATCATCAGTACAAAGTACACGAACATTCCTACCAGAATGGAAAGAATGGTTGCAACGGTATTGCTGGAAAGTACTAACATCACGCCCTTATAAGCCAGCCAAACAATCAGGCCCATTCCAAGGGATGCACCACATGGAATTAGGAAGGTCTTCACCGGATCCAGTGTGGTTCCGCTGTAACGACGCAATGCCATATGATTCAGGATGGCCATCATCAGACCGTAAAAAGCGTTGGCCAATACAACCGCATAAATATTCAAATGGAAAATCTCCAAAGCCGCAACTAAGAACACAATCTGTGCCACCAATGCAATTCCCGCATTCCTTACCGGCACCTTCATCCGATCGATTCCCTGGAGCAAGCCGTTGGATAAGGTTGACCAAGAGAAGAAAATAATCGGCAACGCACCGATCTGCATCATATAGGCACTGGTCGGATCCGTATCCTTAAACAATAACTGCATAATCGGACCGCCTAAGACTGCCATACCCACGGTACATGGGAATGCAATTAACATAATAAACCGTGTTGCTAAGCGAATTCTTCGTTGCATCATCATCTCATTGCCTTCCTGATAAGCCGCAGCCATGGAAGGTACACTAGAGGCAGCCATTGCGGAAGCAATGGAAATCGGAACATTGATAAGAACGATATACTGTCCCGCAAACACGCCCCACCACTCGGAGATTTGATGTTTGTCATATCCTTGGATATTGACGATATTCTTAAAAATACCCTGATCGATAATGGCGCTGACATTGTACAAGGTCGTAGATAACAATACCGGCACAATGGTCATAACCAAAATCTTCATAATGGAGAGATAGCTCTCGGTATTCCGATGCTTATCCCGTCGCATTTTTTTCTTCATGACCTGTCGATATACCAAGACCATGAACGTCATAAACAACAGTGCAACCACTGCGCCCACTGCTGTACCAATGGTACCTCCGGCAGCGCCGTAAGCTGCAGCGATTCGCTTGGAATCTCCCAACACAGCGCCTACCTTCGCACCGTAAGAAAACAGATAATACGCAGCAACGACGCTCACCACCGCGTTAAAAATCTGTTCCACAATCTGTGAAAATGCACTCGGCACCATGGTATGAAGACCCTGGAAGAATCCTCGCATGACACCGACAATTGCTACAATTAGAAGCACCGGAGCCAAAATGCGAAGTGCCAACGCAGACAGCGGGGTCTGCAGAATATTCCCGCAGAAGAAATCCGCACCTACCAGTACCACAGCCATGGCAATACCGCCGCTGATGAACGCAAAGAGCATGGCGCCTTTAAATACGCGCCACGCATTCTTATACTCTTTATCCGCCATACGGGTTGCCACCAGCTTCGAAACCGCCAGTGGAATACTGTAGGATGAAATAATCAATATGATGTTGTACACTTCATAGGCGGTTCCATAGAAATCATTACCGGTCTTGCCGATGATATCCGTCAAAGGTGCGCGGTATAACAACCCGATCACACGACTGATAATCGAAGCTATGGCCAGGATAGATCCCTGCATCATGAAATTGGAATCGCTTCTTTTCTTTTGACTCATAATCTTGTATTAGTTCTTCTTAAACTCGTCTACTGTTGCATAAAAATTGTTGTCTTCCGCATACTGGTTCTCGATGACGCAAACCCAAGTCTGACCAGGGTTGATCTCGATCTCGTTGCCGGACTTGTCGAAGTAATGAGTTACTGCAGACTCAGATTCCTTCTCCCAAGTAATATCAATCATCTTACCGTTGGTGAAGTACTTGCCTTCGCCGGATCCGTCTACCGGAATGTTCAAATACTGAGTTCCCTCATAGATAGAGCTTGGGCAGTTCTTGAAGATCACATTCTTCACTGCAACCTGCTCGCCATCAATGGCGTCTACCTGTGGCTTACCGAACTCATAACGCTCATACAAACCGGTCTCTTCATTGTAAATGAAGTATGGGCTGTTATCCAAGAAGTAAGGCTCAATCACAGCACAGTCCTTGCCGTTCTCTAAAGTATTCTCTTCCTTAGCGAACTTGAAGTATCCGTTGTAATCGCTGTTGTAAACAGAACGATACCCCTTCTTCTCCATACCCTTCTCGATACCTTCACCGGATGCATAAGCATTGTGTGGTGCACTCTTATCAGAAGAACGGAAGAATACGGTCTCGCTAACGGAGCCGTCCAAACCGCTTAAGTTATCTACAATACCGGTCTCTAACAGAGTCAGACCCTGAATACTCTGTCCGAAATGAACATAGATTGCATCATACTCGGATGCAATGAATGCATAGTAAGGACGACAACTACGGACGTTACCGATCTGCTTCAAAGAGAATGCCGTCTTCTGGTCATAGATGGCCATCATACGGGTGATTCCGCCTTCTACCGGACACTCATACAGAACACCGGCCTGGTTCAGACCATACTGTGGCAGAGCAACCTTGGTATTCTCTGTCATAATGGCAACCGGACGAAGATGTGTCTCCTCCTCGGTCTCCACCGGAAGTCCGGTCAATACGCTATAAAAACCGGTATCCTCCAATTCTTCCGGAACATTGGCTTCTACATCATCCGTCTGTTCCTCTGCAGGTGCCTCTTCCGCTGCCTTGTTACCGCATGCAACCATGCTAAAAGACAGTGCCCCAACTAAGATTGCACTTGCAATGCGTTTCCAATTTTTCATTACTAATCCTCCTTAGAATCTCTATCTATATGCAGCGCATGCAAAATCTTCTCCTGACGCGCTTCCATATCCAACCGTTCTGCATCATCCATGTGATCGTATCCCATCAGATGCAACATACTGTGGGCAATCAAAAAAGCATATTCCCGCTTGTTGCTATGCCCATATTCCTTGGCCTGTTCCATGACCTTCGGAATGCATAAAACAATATCACCCAAAATGCATTCTCCGGAATCCGGATTGAACACATCACTCTCATCGGTAAGTTCGGAAAAATCTCCCGGTGCCGGATAATCAATTTGTGGGAAAGACAACACATCCGTCGGACGGTCAATCTCACGAAAATCCCGATTCATTTCATGGATTTCATCCAAGCCCGTCAGGGTCAAACTCACTTCCACCTCATAAGGGAAGTCTTCCTGACGCAACGCTTCTTCGATGACAGCCTTGGCTACCTCGGCATAATCGAAGGAAAACGGTACCTTCGTCTCTTCTTCCAATAACAGTGTCACAGCAAATCTCCTTCCTGCACAAGGCGTTCCCGAATCTTCAAAAACTGATTGATGCTGATTCCGGAATTGTCATAAACCCCACGACTGGAATACTCATTCAGGGTCTGGTAAATCACCATATCCTGGTTCCATTCGTTGGCCATGGTGGTCTCTCCTAAAACTTCAATCTTGGTCACCAACGAATCCACCATATGTACAATTGCGGATTCCTTGGTACTCGGAAATCTCTCCAAAGCGCCGAATTCCTCAAGTATTGTAATCACAGCAGGTGGCAAACAATGATTATACGCCGCTTTGACGCCATTTTCCACCTCCGGCTCTCCAATCACCTTACCCAGACGATAATAGAGTCCGCCGGCCATGGCAACTGCCTGGTTGGCTCCGATTTCTCTGGCACAGATACCGGCCAGATTAGACACCTTACAGGCATGCTCATATTCCTTGTAGGAAAACCTACGAATATCCTGTAATAACGGGAATTCTTCATCCAACAAGCTCTCATAGATGCTACGCTCTTCCCGATAATCAATCCGAAGCAGGAAACGATATCCCAAGGAAACAAACAGGAACACACCAAAACTTACCGCTCCTACCATCGGTGCTGTAGACAGCGGCATGGATAAGAACGCCAAATAATAGAATACCAAAGTTAAGAGCGCATATCCACAAGCCGTCAAAATACCGAATACCCACGGATAACGACCAAAGGAAGCCTTCATCGCATCCGCAACCATGGAACCGAATATAATCAGCAGGAAATAACTGAAGAAAATATAAATACCATAGTCGCAGGTAATGCACATAATACAGGTCAGATACATGCCCATACTAATCGCTAAGGTTCCGTCCAATACCGAATACAAAAAGAACGGAATCAAGATCATCGGAGCAAAAAAGCTTGGCACATAGGAAAATCCAATGGTCAGGCCCCAACAGCACACCATCATGACAAACAACCGCTGGTAACTGGTGCCGTTATAGGTAAGGCCATGGGTCTTGCGTTTGCGCATCAGGCAAAACAGGAAATATCCGAAATACAGGATGTGCATGACCAAAAGACAAAAGATCTCGTCCCACAATATATGATTTTTGATAGCAAAAAACAGGATACCCAACAGACATATCATAAATATGCCGCATAAGTACAGCTTGCGGTAGAAGGGTATTTTATCTTCACGCAATTCCATTATTTTTTCCCAGCCTTATTTTTCTTGTTCTGCAAGCGTTCCTGCTTCTTCTCATACTCCTCATAAGCAGTGACGATTTTCTGTACCAGAGGATGACGTACCACATCGGCTCCGGTTAAATTACAGAAGGAGATGTCCTCCACACCGGACAACACCTTGGTTGCAATATCAAGACCCGATACCTGATCCTTCGGCAAGTCCTTCTGGGTCTGATCACCGGTAATGACACACTTCGAACCGAATCCGATACGGGTTAGAAACATCTTCATCTGCGCCGGTGTGGTATTCTGTGCTTCATCCAAAATGATAAAAGCATTATCTAGGGTGCGTCCGCGCATGTACGCAAGAGGCGCAACCTCAATCAGGCCCTTCTCCATATTTCGCTGGAAGCTGTCCGCTCCCATAATCTGATACAACGCATCATAGAGCGGACGCAGGTATGGATCTACCTTGCTCTGCAAATCTCCCGGCAAAAAGCCAAGCTTCTCGCCCGCCTCAATCGCCGGACGGGTAAGAATGATACGACTGACTTCTTCTGCCTGAAAAGCCGTAATTGCCATGGCCATAGCTAGATACGTCTTGCCGGTTCCCGCCGGTCCGATACCAAAGGTAATCATGCCGTCCCGAATGGCGTCCACATACTTCTTCTGGCCGATGGTCTTCGGCTTTACCGGCTTACCGGAAATGGTATGGCAGATGGTATCCCCATCCATCTGTAACATATCATGGTTTTGAATGGATTCCTTCAAAGAAATCGCATAGTTTACATTCTGTTCCGTAATCTCATTTCCCCTTTTTGATAATTCATATAGTTCCAAAAGAATATCCTTACAGGCGTTCACCGCCTTCGCTTTTCCACTGACTTTCAAGCCGTCGCCACGGGCAGTAACCTGTACGGATAAAACCTGTTCAATTTTCTTAATGTTACAATCAAACTGTCCAAAAATATTGGATTGATGATTGGTTGGAATATCCAACAATAGTTCTGCATCACTCATGGTTCGGTCTCGCACGCTCCTAGGATAATTCTGCGTAAATCATCTTCGGCTTCTCAACGAATGCATCAGAGAATTCGTAAGCTCCCAAGATTTCCGCCACTGCAGCCTTGGCACTCTCGTTGCTGCGGGCATATACGGTACACAGGGATTCTCCCTTCTTCACCGGATCTCCGATTTTCTTGTGAAGAATGCAGCCAACGGCCAGGTCAATATCGCTTTCCTTGGTGGCGCGACCGCCGCCTAATAACATGGATGCATGTCCGATTGGACGGGCTTCCAACTTGGATACGTATCCATCCTGTGGTGCTTCCACTTCCACAACCACCTCTGCCAAAGGCAACTTGGAAGGATCGTCTACATAACTTGCATCGCCACCCTGGGCTGCAACGAATTCATGCAACTTCTTCAATGCATTTCCGTTGGCGATGGTTTCTTCCATCATAGCAATGGCTTCTTCCTCAGTGGAAGCCTTGCCTGCAAGCATGAGCATATGCTTTCCCAATGCAAATACCACTTCACGGAAATCTTCCGGTCCATTGCCCTGTAAGGTATGAATGGCTTCCAATACCTCGACACTGTTACCAACCGCATAACCTAATGGCTGTTCCATATTGGTGATTAATGCATGGGTCTGCTTGCCGGCGCCCTTGCCGATGTCTACCATGATGCGAGCCAAAGCCTCTGCATCCTTAGCATTCTCCATGAATGCACCGTTACCAACCTTCACATCCAATACAATGGCATCACTTCCGGAAGCTAACTTCTTACTCATAATACTGCTGGCAATCAAAGACTTCTGGTTGACACAGGCAGTGGTATCACGAAGTGCATACAGCTTCTTGTCTGCCGGAGCGAGGTTCGCGGTTTGGCCTGCAACAGCAATCTGAATATTGTTTACGTTCTCTTTGAAGGCCTCCTCGGAAAGTGCTGTGGTAAATCCCGGGAAACACTCCAACTTATCAATGGTACCGCCGGTATGTCCAAGACCTCTTCCGGACATCTTCGCAACCGGTACGCCAAGAGAAGCAATGATTGGGCCAAGTGCCATGGTGGTCTTATCTCCAACGCCACCGGTAGAGTGCTTATCTACCTTCACACCACTGATGCCGCTTAAATCCAACACATCGCCGGAATCACGCATTGCCATGGTAAGGGTAATGGTTTCCTCCATGGTCATTCCCTGAAAATAGATGGCCATGCACATCGCTGACATCTGATAATCCGGAATTTCCCCTTTGGTATATCCTTCAATCATCCACTGAATTTCCTCATTGGATAATGCTTCTCCCATTTTCTTTTTTTCAATCAAGTCTACCATTCGAATCATAGAACTGACCTCCCTACTTATGATATGGTTCGTGGTTAAGAATTCGAAATCCACGATATATTTGTTCTAAAAGAACCACACGCATCAATTGATGCGGAAATGTCATATCGGAAAAACTAACGGAATACTTGCAGCGTCTCATCACTTCTTCGCTTAATCCCAAGGATCCGCCAATGATAAAGGTGATCTGGCTTTTGCCTTCTTCCATTCGCTTGGCAATGTAATCCGAAAAGGCAACGGAATCCATTTTCTTTCCTTGAATTGCCAAGGCAATACAAAGGGCGCCATCCTTGATGTGAGACAAGATACGCTTGCCTTCTTTGTCCTGGATTAACGCAATCTCACGATCGGAGGAGTTCTCCGATGTTTTCTCATCTGCCACTTCTACGATTTCCAAGGTGGTATACTTGGACAACCGCTTGGAATATTCCGAAATGGCATCTCGGAAATAGGATTCTTTTATTTTTCCTACACAAATCACTGTGATCTTCATATTTTTCTAAGGTTTATACACGTAATTGCATTGCAACACTTCACTGATCAAGTCATGTCGATTGATGACAATAATCGATAAAATATTGTTGCCCGCAGGAACCGGAATCGGCTCCGTATACAGACTGGATTCCACCGTCGGTGTACTTCCGTCCCAGGTATAATAAATGCGGTCCTCTTCGTTGGAAGAGGTAATGGTAATAAAAGTTTCTTCGTTAAATGTGCCATTGGATGGCGTTACCACCGGATAATCCGGTGCTTTGTAGGAAATCTTATAGACTTCCTCTGCTTCGAATCCGAACTTGCCGGATTCATTTTTGCAGACGGCCCGCACCCGGGTGGTTCCGTCTGTTAAATGGATACCTTCATCCTCGTCGTATAACAATCCTTCGTCCGGATTGGAGCCATCAATCGTATAATAGATTTCACTGCCCCGAGGTGCAGACAAATACAAGGTCATATCGTCATCGAAGGATCCGCCCTCAATGGAGAATCCCGGCGGAAAAATCAAGGCTGCATCAATAATGGCCAACACCTCTTCATCCGAAGATAAAGTGGCCAAATCTTCCAATGCCGTAAAATCCCGCTCCGCCTCATAAATCTTGCATAAAAGCTCGAAGGCTTCTGTATTGGAGGAATCCGCTTCGGCAACGGACAGCAAGTAGGTTTGTGCCTCATCGTAATCACCCATACGATATGCGATACGACCGCAGGCTAAGGTTGCTTCCACCGTTTCGTTCTTCTTGTAAGCCCGGTCGTAATACTTCTTGGCATCGGCATATTCCTTCTCGGCTTCCAATGCTTCTCCACGATTCATAAAATAGGTATAACTGTGAAGATAGCTCTGCCATGCAAAGATACCGATGATCACAACCAGTACACCGCAACAAACTCCGATGACCAGGCGTTGTTGCCCGGTCTTCGGATGTGCGGTCTTTTTTGCGCTATGTTCTTTTGTTTTCTGATTCCCAACTTTGGGGGCAGGCTTCGGATTCTCCTCCAAAATAGAAGGAAGTACATCATCCAGTGCATTGTAATCCGGAACGATTTGAATCGTCTGGCCACAATGCTCGCAGTAGATGCTGCCATCTTCAATTTCCTGCTTACAATTCGGACAAATCATAAACAATCCTCACGTAACTTAGAATAATCCGGTAATGACTCCATCATCAGATACATCAATACCATATGCTGCCGGTGTCTTCGGCAAGCCCGGCATCGTCATAATATTACCCAGTACACAAACAACAAATCCGGCTCCTGCGGAAGGATATACCTCCCGAACCGTAATACGGAAACCTTCCGGACGGCCAAGGGCCTTCGCATCGTCAGACAAGGAATACTGTGTCTTCGCCATGCATACCGGGCATTTTCCCATACCAATCTCAGTCAGATGTGCCAGTTCTCTCTTGGCAGCCGGGCTGTAATCTACGCCGTCTGCGCCATAGATTTCCTTGGCAATGGTTTCAATCTTCTCGGTTAAGGATAACTCATCCCCGTACAGCGGAGCAAAATTGCTCGGCTTGTTTTCCAATACATCTAATACCTTATTAGCCAGAGCGATTCCGCCTTCACCGCCCTTCTCCCATACTTCGGAAAGAGCGAACTCACAGCCACGGTCTTCACAGAACTTCTGAACGAAAGAAGTCTCAGCCTCGGTATCCGTAACGAAAGAATTCAAGGTAACGACAATCGGCACACCGTACTTCTGTAAGTTCTCAATGTGCTTCTCCAAATTCACAATACCCTTCTTCAAAGCATCCAGATTCTCTTCGGATAAGGCATCCTTTGGAATACCGCCGTTGTATTTCAAAGCACGAATGGTTGCAACCAAAACCACAGCATCCGGCTTCAGTCCGCCCATACGGCACTTAATATCAAAGAACTTCTCGGCGCCGAGATCCGCACCGAATCCGGCTTCCGTAACCGTAATGTCCGCAAGCTTCATAGCAGCCTTAGTAGCACGGATACTGTTGCAGCCATGGGCAATATTAGCAAACGGTCCGCCATGTACAATGGCCGGTGTATGCTCTAATGTCTGGATGACATTCGGCTTCATGGCATCCTTCAAAAGCGCAGCCATAGCGCCCACTGCCTGTAAATCCTTGGCAGTTACCGGTTCTCCGGCAAAATTGTATGCCACAATGATACGACCCAAACGTTCCTTCAAGTCCTTCATGTCGCTGGCCAAACAGAAAATAGCCATAATCTCGGAAGCAACGGTAATGACGAAATGATCTTCACGTACCACACCGTCTGCCTTGGCACCAAGGCCAACCACAATGTTACGAAGGACACGATCATTCATGTCTTCGCAACGCTTCCAGCAAATGGTACGGGTATCGATTCCAAGTGCATTGCCCTGCTGAATGTGATTATCAAGTAACGCAGCCAATAAGTTATTGGCGGATGTAATTGCATGGAAATCACCGGTAAAATGAAGATTCAAATCTTCCATCGGAACCACCTGGGCATAGCCGCCACCGGCTGCTCCTCCTTTGATACCAAAACAAGGTCCCAAAGACGGTTCACGCAATGCTAAGATGGCTTTTTTGCCAAGCTTACCAAATGCCTGACCCAATCCGATACTGGTTGTGGTCTTACCCTCACCAGCCGGTGTCGGATTAATTGCAGTAACCAAAACCAATTTGCCGTCCGGCTTCTCGGACAGGCTTGCCAGCAACTCCTCAGAGAGCTTTGCCTTGTACTTACCGTACTGTTCAATGTCATCTGCCGTTACTCCATACGGCGCTACGACATTGGCAATCGGTTCCATTACTGCAGCCTGTGCAATCTCGATATCACTCTTCAACTTCAACTTCCTCCACTTTTACAATAAAAATTTATAAATTAGTAGCATCCGAAGATCCTAATAATTCCTCTAATTGCGGTGTTGTCAATAACACCTTCCGGGGCTTGGTACCTTCTTCCGGACCAACCACTCCAAACTCCTCCAGCTGGTCCATAATACGAGCCGCACGGTTAAAGCCGATTTTGAAATTACGCTGAAGCATTCCGATGGAAGCTTTTTCTTTGTCAACGATCAAGCGAGCGGAAGCCTCAAAATAGGAATCCCGTTCATTATCAAATCCGCCTTCTCCACCACCGATTGCAGTAGCGCCGGAAGGCATTGCCTCAATCTCACTGGTAACTTTGGATGCATGCTCTTTGGCTTCATCCGATGGTTTGTTGTGCTGCTTAATGAAGTCTACCACTGCAGACACTTCATCATCGGATACGAAAGCACCCTGTACACGAAGCGGCTTCGTAAAGCCCTGTGGGTAATACAACATATCACCCTTACCAAGAAGCTTCTCCGCTCCGCCGCTATCCAGAATGGTTCTGGAATCTACTGCGGAACTTACGGCAAATGCAATTCGAGAAGGCATATTTGCCTTAATCAAACCGGTAATAACATCAACCGACGGACGCTGTGTCGCAATCACCAGGTGAATGCCGGCAGCTCGTGCCAACTGTGCCAATCGACAGATTGCTTCTTCCACCTCGTTGGAAGCAACCATCATCAAATCCGCCAACTCGTCGACGATGACAACAATCTGCGGCATCTTGGCCGTAGCTACATCTACGGAATTACCGTTGGCATCTTCCACGGTAATGACACCGTTATGAATCTTACTGTTGTACCCCTTCATGTCACGAACGCCAACATCCGCGAACTTCTGGTAACGGTCCGTCATCTCTTTGACCGCCCAGTTCAATGCTCCGGCTGCCTTCTTCGGATCCGTAACTACCGGACACAGAAGATGCGGAATACCGTTATATACCGATAACTCAACCACTTTCGGATCAATCATGATGAACTTCACGTCATCCGGATGGGCTTTGTAGAGAATACTCATAATAATCGTATTGATACATACAGACTTACCGGAACCGGTGGTACCTGCAATCAATACATGTGGCATCTTGGCAATGTCCGCCACCATAACGTTACCGCCGATATCACGGCCGGCAGAAAAGGCAATGCGGGACTTGCTGGACTGGAACTCTTTGGATTCCACCAACTCACGGAAGGAAACCATAGTAACGTCCTTATTGGGAACTTCGATACCAACCGCAGCCTTACCCGGAATCGGTGCCTCGATACGAATATCGCTGGCTGCTAAGTTCAACTTAATATCGTCTGCAAGATTTACAATCTTGGATACCTTCACGCCCATCTCCGGCTGCATCTCATAACGGGTAACTGCCGGTCCGCAACTAACATCCGTAATGGTGACATTGACACCGAAATTCTTCAGTGTCTGTTGGAGCTTATTCGCAGTCTCCTGTAAGGAAGCCTTGGAATTGCCGCCACCCTTATGGGTTGCTTGCTTCAGCAAATTGATTGGCGGGAATTGATAATCTCCATCCGTCTTCGGAGTCATATTCATCACCGGCGTCTCAGCCGCAGGCTCTGCCTTGGCTTCCGCCATCTTCGGTTCGGATACCTTGGTCTTACGGGCAGCAGGCTTTGGTGCAGGAGCCGGTTCCGCAACCGGTGTCGGGGTCGGCTCATAGGTATTGATCTTCGGCTGTGCCGGAAGGACACTCGGCTGGTCCGTTCCGTCAGAACGCAGTGCCACGCGATTCACATCTTCCACCGACATATGAATCTCGTTCACTTCATCGGATGAACCGGCTTCCTGAATCGGATCTGCCAGTAAGGTATCCATGGTGACGCCGCGATAGCTGGTGCTATCTGTCTCAGTCGCTTCCGGTTCTACCTGTCGGGTCTGTACATGCTCATGTTTGCGCTTTGCTCTGGAGGCACGTTCCTGGGAATGCAGCTCACTACGCTTCTTCATATTACGTGCCGAGCGCTTCAAGCCTCTTAAAGTGGACTTCTCTGTAATAATTACCATACAAACAATAATACCGATAATGGTAATAATATAGGCACCCACCAAGCCGAAACCGGTATACAGAAGCTGCGCCAACAGTCCGCCAATCAAGCCACCACCGATTTTGAATTCAAATCCGTTATGGTAAGCCATAAGCGCACCGCACACGGCACTCTCATGGGTCAACAACTCCACAAAGGTGCACACGAGAAACAGCGCCGCAATCATTGCAATGAGTTTCGGAATGGCCAGATTATTATCCTTGTTGGACACCATGAAAAAGGTTCCCAACAGCAATGCAATCGGGAATGCATAAGCCAATAGGCCAATCAGACCAAAAACAAAAGAACTAATGGCATTACCAACCACACCACCGAATCCGAAGTTGCTTAATAAAAGAATCAGAGAAATCGCCAAAGCTCCCCACAGAATCAGTTCTGTGCGGAGGGTATTCTCCTGCTCTAAGCCCTCTTCAATCACAATGGTCTGACGCTTCTTCGCGGAATTGGTCTTCTGGGAAGAGGTGCGACCGGTAGACTTCTTCGTCGCCTGGGTATTCTTGGCTGTATTCTTTTTGTTCGTCTTAGAAGAATTGGTTGCCATGTAACATTTCCTATCTATAAATTTGTCTATGTACCCACAGTGCACATACACTGTTAACTTTACCATATTTAGTGGTTTTATTCCATAAAAAAAGAAGGAAATCCACTACAAAATGTAGTATGTGAATTTCCTTCGATCTTCTTATCCAATGAGGTAACGATACAGCCCCTCATAACTTCCTTTGGACTTGCTCCAAGAGTAATCCTTCTGCATGCCTCGCTCTACCATCTTGTTCCACTGGGTCTTCTTCACGAAGTAAATATACTTGGAATAATTGACGGTATTTAGGAGCTCGTCACCGTTATAATTCATGAAGGAGAAGCCGTCTCCGGTCTTCTCGTATTCGTTGTAGGCTTCTACCGTATCCTTCAATCCGCCGGTCTCACGTACAATCGGCACGGTACCGTAACGGAACGAAATCAACTGGGTCAAACCGCAAGGTTCGAATCTGGACGGCATTAAGAATGCATCTGCTGCCGCATACAGCTTGCGGGCCAAATCATCACTGTAGCAAATATTGGCAGAAATACGATCCGGATACTTCCATGCATAGTGACGGAACATGTTCTCGTACTTCGCTTCACCGGTTCCGATCACCACCAACTGGGTGTTGGAATCAACGATGCCTTCGATGCAGTAATTGATCAAATCCAAGCCCTTCTGGTCCGTCAGACGGGATACCAATCCAATCATATACTTCTTGGAATCTACGGTAAGATCCAAGTCTTCCTGGAGACGTTCCTTGTTCATCTTCTTGAACTTACGGAAGTTCTCCACGTTGAAGTTCTTGTAGAGTGCCTTATCCGTTTCCGGATTATAGGACTCATAATCAATGCCGTTAATGATTCCCTGCATATCGAAATGACGGGAACCAAGCAATCCATCCAAGCCCTCTCCGTAGTATGGGGTCTGGATTTCGTTGGCATAGGTGGAACTTACGGTCGTAATGTAATCCGCATAAACCAATCCACCCTTTAACATATTGCCGGACTTATTAAACTCCAGCTTATCCGGAGTAAACAAATCCATAGGAAGACCGGACAATCCCTGTAAGGTCTTCACATCCCACACGCCCTGGAATTTCAGGTTGTGGATGGTCATAATGCTCTTCATATTCCAGAAAAACGGATTCGCCTGGAATTCCGTCTTCAGATATACCGGAATCAAACCGGTCTGCCAGTCATGGCAGTGAATCAAATCCGGCTTAAAATCAATCACCGGAAGCATGGATAATACTGCTTTGTCGAAGAAGGTAAACTTCTCCATATCCCATCTAGTCTCGCTGTAAGGATAAAAGCATTCGAAATACTCTAAATTGTCAATGAAGTAATACGTAATCCCCTGGTACTCATACTCCATAACACCCACATACTTCACACCGATGAACGGGCCGCCGCCCATCTGAAAGCTGGTCTTATACTTAAACTGATCACGATATTTCGGAGGTATACAAGTATAATTCGGCAATACAACGCGAATGTCCCACTCCGTCTTGTCAAATTCCTTCGGGAGAGCACCAACAACGTCAGCCAATCCTCCGGTCTTCACAAACGGTACACATTCACTGGATGCAAACAGTATTTTCTTCATGGCAAAAGCCCCCTTATTCGTTATTGTACCCCTACTTATTCATCCCAGTTATGGAACACTTCCTGAACGTCATCATCCTCATCCAGAAGATCCAAAATACGGTTGATGCACTTCAAATCCTCTTCATCGGTTAAGGTAACGTAAGTCTGAGGAAGCATGGTAACCTCTGCGGAAGCCATCGGAATGTTCTCCTTCTCAAGTGCTTCACGAACAGCGGTAAAATCATCCGGAGCAGTCAATACTTCAAAAGAATCTTCCTCTTCGGAGAAATCCTCTGCGCCGGCATCCAATGCCATCATCATCAAATCGTCAGCCTCTAAATCGCACTCTTCCTTAGCGATAATAATCTGACCCTTCTCATCAAACATGTAGGAAACGCATCCCTGGGTACCGATGCTTCCGTGACCCTTGGTAAACGCACTACGAACGTTCGCTGCGGTACGGTTCTTGTTATCGGTCAACGCACGTACAATGATTGCAGTACCGCTTGGGCCGTATCCTTCATAAGTTACAGTCTCATAATTAACGGAGTTGGCATCTCCGGCTGCCTTCTTAATACCACGATCGATGGTATCGTTTGGCATGTTATTTGCCTTAGCCTTGGCAATGACATCACGAAGACGGGAATTGTTGGCCGGATCCGGGCCACCTTCCTTAACAGCTACTGCGATTTCTCTACCGATAATGGTAAAAATCTTACCCTTAGCTGCGTCGTTCTTCTCCTTCTTATGCTTAATGTTGGCAAATTTTGAATGTCCTGACATAAACTAAAAAATCCTTTCTAATCCTTCGAAATCTATGTTAAGTGTATCATTTTTCAATATCTTCATCAAGGCGGGACACACGAACCTTCGTAATACGACGGCCTTCCACGTCCAAGATTTCAAAACGATACCCATAAGCATCAATGGTAAAAGTGGCATGCTCCTGAGGAATCTTACCGTAACGGTCAATCAAAAAACCGTTTAAAGTCTCGAATTCCATATCGGTAAAATCAATACCCAGGCGCTCCCCCACATCTTCTAAGCTCACCAAGCCGTCCATCTCATAAAAATCTTCAATCTTGGAGATTTCCTCGTGCTCATCGTCGTGCTCATCCTGGATGTTACCAACAATCTCTTCCAGAATATCCTCCAACGTAATAAGGCCACTGGTCTGACCGTATTCATCCACAACAATAATCATATGGTTCTTGGTATATTGCATTTGGGTAAACAAGGTATTGATACCATGAGTCTCCGGAACGAATTCCGGCGTACGTAAGATATCCAAATCCCGCACCTTGCGATGATGTAGCTCCGTACGTGTAGCAAGAGCAAACATATCCTTCAGGTGGATGATTCCGATGATGTTATCCAAATCATCCAGATACACCGGGATTCTGGAAAAATGATTCTCGTTAAAGAACTTGATTGCATCCCCCAATGTAGCCTCTCCGTCCAGGGCAATAATATCCTTGCGATGGACCATGACATCCTTGGCATCCTTGTCATCAAACTCAAAGATGTTCTGAATCATGGTTGCTTCCGTGGCGCGCAGATTACCGGCTTCATGGCTTTCATTCACCATGGAGATAATCTCTTCCACCTGATCCTCCTCGGAAGGCTTCTTGAAGAATGCTCCTATCTTTTGAAAAAACGACTTCTCCCGCTTCTGCGGGTTGGGATAATCTGAATCCATCCTCTACTCCTTTTGTTATGCGTCAAAGTTCTCCGTCGGTTGTACCTTCTCCTTTTTCGGAGCAGGTGCACCGCTTGGAGCGACCGTAATAGTCTCTTCCGACGCCTTGGCTTTTTGTTCTTCTTCGTACTTCACATCAAAGAGATTAATCACGTCGCGACCGAAAATGTCATGCATATAAGAATATATCTCTTTGTTGTTAATCTCACGATTCTGCTTCTTGATAATATTCTTCTTCAGTTCCACACGAACATTGGTAATCCAATCGGAAATCTCCTGGATTTCATTGGCGTTGATGCGAAGCTTCTCATAGCAGAAGCTCATGGTAAGCATCATCAGCTCTTCATTGACTTCCTTGATGCTTCGTGGGATATCCAACAATTGATCTTCGTCAGCCGCAATCCGTTCGTTGGTCTCCTCAATCAATCGCTTGTTATCGTCTAGCTTCTTCGCGTGATCGGCGGAAGCGTCCGCCCCATTGGCACCGTCCATGTTCACAACAATGCCCTGCATCAGCTTATTCTTAACAGCCTTTAAATCCTTGATTTCCTGATTCAACTTACCCTGCAGCTGTAGAAGTTCGTTTAACTCCACTTCTTTTTCTTTGACACTCTCCGGCTTACCGGAAATTGCAAAGAGACGATGCCACTTCTGGTCAAGAACCAGTACCGGAACCTTGACGCTTTTTAATGCTGCTTTAAAAACCAACTCATCCATAGCATTAGTCCTTCAACTGATTGATATTATAAGACAATTGCATCAGGCTATCGGACAGATGTACGTTCTGAACCACGATTCCTTCCGGCACATCCAAATCCACATGGGCAAAATTCCAGAAAGCTTTGACACCAAGGGAAATCAACTTCTGTGCAACGGCTTCCGCACTTTCCTTCGGAAGCGTCAGTGCTGCAAGATCTACATGATGGCTGCTTAAGAACTCCGGAAGTTCATCAATCATCTGGACTTCCACGCTGCCAAGCATCTTGCCCTTCAGATCCGGATTGACGTCGAAGGCACCAATCATAGAAAAGCTCAAGCGTTCAAAAGAAATATAGTTTGCAATGGCATGGCCTAAGTTACCTACACCGATTACAATCACATTATGCTTCTGATTCAATCCGAGAATCTTACCGATTTCCTCGTACAAATACAGCACGTTATAGCCATAACCCTGCTGTCCGAAGCCGCCGAAATTGTTCAAATCCTGACGAATCTGTGAAGCGGTTACGTGCATCTTCACACTCAATTCATTGGAGGAAATTCTTTCTACACCAGCATGCAATAAGTCCCCAAGATAACGATAATAACGAGGCAAGCGACGAATCACTGCCTGAGATATCTCTTTTTCCATTTTCCTCACTCCTCAAATGATATAACGAAAATAATCCCCTGTTGCCGTCACAACATCAGGGGTTACTTTCTAATATTTCTACATAAATTATAAAATGACTTTATACACTTGTCAATTCTTTCACAAAGTGTCTTACATTTCTTCCATCAGGACTTCCCACTGTTCATACAACGTATCCAACTGACTCTGGAAATCATTGCGCTTTGCGGAAAGCTCATTGAGCTTCGCGGAATTGGAAGCAATCTGTGGATCATTGAACTGTTCATCCAAGGCAGCAATCTCTGTCTCTAACTGCTCAATCTGCTCTTCCATGCGCTTTTGCTCATTTTCCTTCTTGCGCTTGGCAGCCGCCTGGCGCTTCTGTTCTTCCCAATCCAACTTACCGTCGCCGGCATTGGCATCATCTGCTGCAGTAGCGCTTGCTTGCGGAAGCAAAGCCTCCCTGGCCAAGCGTTCTTCCTTCTTCATGACATAATAATCATAGTCACCAAGATACTCATACAGGCCATCCGCCGTTAATTCTAAGATACGGTCCGCCGTCTGGTTCACAAAATAACGGTCATGGGATACATAGAACAAGGTTCCTTCGTAATGATTCAGCGCGTTCTCAAGGATCTCCTTGGATTCCATATCCAAATGGTTTGTCGGCTCATCGAGAATCAATAGATTCGCACCGCTTAACATGAGCTTGGCCAAGGAAATACGTCCCCGCTCTCCACCGCTTAAGTCCCGGATGCGCTTATAAACATCGTCTGCGGTAAACAAAAAGGCCGCCAAAATATTACGAACTCGGGTATTATCTAAGTTCGGATAGGCATCCTGCATCTCCTGGAATAAGGTCTTCTCCTCGTCCAAAAGCTGCTGTTCCTGATCATAGTAACCGACCGTCACGTTAGCACCTAAGGTAATGGTACCTGCATCTGCCGGAACCAGACCATTTAAGATTTTAAAAATGGTCGTCTTACCGGTTCCGTTATCGCCGATCAGTGCCACATGTTCTCCACGGGTAATATGGACATTCAAATCAGAGAAAAGCTTCTGATGATCATAGGATTTGCTAAGACCTTCGATGTCCAGCACATCCTTACCACTGGTTACCAATGGTTCCAAGGTCAAGGTCATCTCCCGTTTTTCTTCCGTCGGGCGATCCATACGCTGAATTTTATCCAGCATTTTCTTGCGGCTTTCCGCACGCTTAATGGACTTCTCACGATTGAACTGGCGTAGTTTCTCAATAACCGCTTCCTGATGTTCAATCTCTTTTTGTTGTTTTTCGTACTCCCGCTCTAAGGTTAACAACCGCTCATCCTTCTGGCGAACGAACTCGGAATAGTTCCCCTTGTACACAATGGTGCGCTTCTGATAGAAATCCACCACCTTGTGTACCACACGGTCTAAGAAGTAACGGTCATGAGCAACGATAATCACTGCTCCGTTGTAGTTGCTAAGGAAGCCTTCCAACCACTCAATGGATGACAAATCCAAGTGGTTAATGGGCTCATCCAAAAGCAATAAATCCGGCTTGGACATCAGAAGTCTTGCAAGAGATGCACGGGTCTTCTGGCCTCCGGATAATTGGGTCAGATTCTTCTCAAAATCCTCTTCGGAAAATCCGAGACCTTTTAAAACACCGGCCACTTCGCTTCGGAAGGAAAAACCACCCTTCAGTTCGAAGGTATGATTCAAGGTGTGATACTGTTCCATCAATCGGTTCAGTTCCTCTCCGGATAACTCCGTCATCATACCCTCGAAGCGACGCAGTCTTGCCTCCATCTCCAAGAGATCTCCCCGGGCCAAGAGCGCATAATCATAAATGGTCGCACTGGTGGTGTCATTCTGGTACTGTGCCAAATACCCGAAGGTCTTGTCATGTTCCAAAACCACTTCTCCGGTGTCTGCCTCCAGCTCCCCGGTAAGAATCTTAAGCAGTGTAGACTTACCGCAGCCGTTCTGACCTACGATAGCAAGCTTATCCCCTGCCTCAACTTGAAAGGAGACCTCCTGAAACAGAAGGTCTTCTCCAAAGGATTTACTAATGTTGTGAACCGATAATAACATAAGAATTTCCTATCCTAAAAAACTAAGCATAATAGCTTGTAAGTGTTTCACGAATGGCACGAATGAACTCTTCGGAATCCAAAGTGGTTGGATTCGGAAGGCTGGTAATTCTTGCCAGATCTCCGGTCATCTTGCCGGATTCAATGGTCTCGATGCAGGCTCTCTCCAGATTGTCCGCAAAGGTCATAAGGTCCGTAAGACCATCCAACTCACCGCGCTTACGGAGTGCACCACTCCATGCAAAAATCGTTGCAACGGAATTGGTGGAGGTCTTCTCCCCCTTCAAGTGCTTGTAATAATGACGCTGTACGGTACCGTGTGCTGCTTCATACTCGAAGTATCCATGAGGAGATACCAACACAGAAGTCATCATAGCAAGAGAACCAAAAGCGGAAGAAAGCATATCGCTCATTACATCGCCGTCATAGTTCTTGCAAGCCCAAATGAATCCACCTTCGGACTTCATAACACGGGCAACCGCATCATCAATCAAAGTATAGAAGTACTCAATGCCGGCAGCATCGAACTTATCCTTGTATTCCGCATCAAAGATTTCCTGGAAGATATCCTTGAAGGTATGATCATACTGCTTAGAAATGGTATCCTTGGTTGCAAACCACAAGTCCTGCTTCACATCCAATGCGTAGTTAAAACAACTTCTCGCGAAGCTCTCAATGGAATCGCATAAGTTGTGCTGTCCCTGGATTACTCCTGCACCGGTGAAATTATGAATCAGTGCGCGCTCTTCGCTACCATCTTCCTTGGTGTAAACCAATTCCACCTTGCCGGCAGCAGGAATCTTCATCTCGGTAGCCTTATATACATCCCCGTAAGCATGACGGGCAATGGTGATTGGCTTCTTCCAGTTACGAACGCAAGGCTCAATTCCTTTTACCACGATTGGTGCACGGAATACAGTACCGTCCAAAATTGCACGAATGGTTCCGTTGGGAGACTTCCACATCTCCTTGAGATTATATTCTTCCATACGGGCAGCATTGGGAGTAATGGTAGCGCACTTCACTGCAACACCGTACTTCTTGGTTGCCTCTGCGGAATCAATGGTGACCTGATCGTTGGTTTCGTTACGATGCTCTAGTCCCAAGTCATAATACTCCGCCTTCAAATCAACAAACGGAGTAATCAGCTCATCCTTGATGATTTGCCAGAGAATACGGGTCATCTCATCTCCGTCCATCTCCACCAGCGGGGTTGTCATTTGAATCTTTTCCATGTCTTTCTCCTTTTTCTTTTCCTTTGCAAAAGAAGTTCGCAAGGAACCTTTGGTCGTTGCGAACTTCCCAAAAAACTTATTTTACAACGATGTTAACGATACGTCCCGGAACATAGATTTCTTTCACGATGGTAACACCTTCTAACTTATCGGCAATGGCTTCCTTGCCCTTGGCAATCACGTCATCCTTCGGATCGTCCTTACCGATGGCGATGGTTGCCTTCACCTTGCCGTTGACCTGAACCGCGATTTCCACGGTATCCTCTACGCACTTGGCTTCATCATAGGTTGGCCATGGCTCATAAGCGATGGTATTGTCATGTCCGAACATCTGCCAGATTTCTTCACCCATATGTGGGCAGATGCAGGATAACATCTTAATGAAGTTCTCGGCATATTCTCTCGGGCAAGTACCCTCTTTGTATACGGCGTTCACGAAAATCATCATCTGGGAAATAGCGGTATTGAATGCCAAATCTTCGAAGTCAGAAGTAACCTTCTTCACGGTCTGATGATAAATCTTCTCTAAGTTACCGTTGTTCTCATCGGTAATATTCTCTTCATTGGAGAAGAAAGTATATACACGGTTTAAGAACTTCTTAGCTCCGGCAACGTTGTTGGAGTTCCAAGGCTTGGATACTTCCAACGGTCCCATGAACATCTCATAGAGACGTAAGGTATCTGCACCGTAATCACGTACGATATCACTAGGATTTACAACGAACTCTGGGAAACGCTTACCCATCTTGATTCCGTTCTCACCAAGGATCATACCCTGATGTACCAGCTTCTTAAACGGCTCCTTCACAGGAGATAATCCGTTGTTGTACAGGAAGCGGTTCCAAATACGGGAATACAGAAGATGTCCAACCGCATGCTCCGGACCACCTACGTAGAGGTCAACCGGCATCCAATGCTTCAGAAGTTCCTGGTTGGCAAATTCCTTGTCATTGTCCGGATCGATATATCTCATGTAGTACCAGGAGGAACCTGCAGAACCCGGCATGGTAGATGTCTCTCTCACACCCTTCAGGCCGTTCTTGTCATACTGCTTCCACTCGGTTGCATTCTCCAGAGGTGCCTGTCCGTTCTTACCCTTGTAATCCTGTAATTCCGGAAGTACCACCGGAAGCTCGGAATCATCGACGAATACGATGTTGCCATCCTCAGTATAAACACAAGGAACCGGCTCACCCCAGTAACGCTGTCTTGCAAAAATCCACTCGCGGAAGTGATAATTCACCTTCTCGCGGGCAACGCCCATATCTACAAGCTTCTTGGTGATTGCCTTCTTCGCATCCTCAACGGTCATACCATCGAACTCTTCAGAGTTCATAAGAATACAACCCTTACCAAGATAATCCTGCTTCTCAAATGCATGCTGGGATACGTCTACATTGCCTTCCTTGTTATTGATAACCTGAATCAACGGAAGCTTGTGAACCTCGGCATACTCAAAATCACGCTGATCATGGGTCGGAACCGCCATAACCGCACCGGTACCATAGCTTGCAAGGACGAAATCACCGATAAACAACGGAACTTCCTTACCGTTCACCGGGTTGATGGCATATAAGCCCTTCAATGGGCAACCGGACTTGGTCTTGTTCAAATCGGTACGATCCAAATCATTCTTCTTCAAAGTCTCATCAATATAAGCCTGAACTTCATCCGGGTTCTCCACACGGTCCATTAAGCTCTTCACCAGCTCAGAATCCGGAGCCAAAACCATGAAAGTAATACCGTAAATGGTCTCGATACAGGTGGTGAAAATAGAGAACTTGCCGCCACCGACAATATCGAAATCCACCTCCACACCGGTAGACTTACCGATCCAGTTGCGCTGGATTTCCTTGGTGGATTCCGGCCAGTCCACTTCGTTCAAGCCGTCTAAGAGCTCTTCTGCAAATGCCTGCTGGTCAATGACCCACTGCTTCATCATCTTCTTCACAACCGGATAACCGCCACGCTCGGACTTACCGTCAATGACCTCATCATTGGAAAGAACGGTTCCAAGCTCTTCACACCAGTTTACCGGCATGTCGATATGCTTCGCATAACCTGCTTCGTATAACTTCTTGAAAATCCACTGGGTCCACTTATAGAACTTTGGATCACTAGTTGCAATCATCTTGGACCAGTCGTAATCGAATCCCAATTCTCTTAACTGACCGGAGAAAGTCTCAATGTTCTTCTCGGTAAATCCAGCCGGATGGTTACCGGTAGTAACCGCATACTGCTCTGCCGGAAGACCGAAAGAGTCATATCCCATTGGATGTAGCACGTTATATCCCTGCATACGCTTCATACGGGACATAATATCCGTAGCAGTGTATCCTTCCGGGTGTCCTGCATGAAGACCTACGCCTGAAGGATACGGAAACATATCCAACGCATAATACTTCGGCTTGGAAAAATCCCAAACGTCGGTCTTGAAGGTTTCATTCTTCTCCCAGTACTCCTGCCATTTTTTCTCAACCACGTGGTGGTTATAAGGTGCTGCCATCTTTTTTCTTCCTCCTACATCTATCTTCTAATAAAAAATATGCATAAATGAATATCGCTTAAAATTGTAGCATAAGTGCTTGTTTTGTCAAGAAACGCAGGCAGAAAAATCCCCTGTTTACAGCATCTGCAAACAGGGGATTTTATCTTTTCAAACATTAAAACCAACGTTGTTCAAAATCTAAAGCAGAAAGAGGTTCACCGGAATAAAATCCCTGGATTTGATCACATCCCAAATCCGTAACAATATCCAAGGCTTCTTCCGTTTCAACACCTTCCGCAATGGTGACTAGATTCAAGCCTTTGGCCATGCCCACAATGACTGCGACCATAACCCGGGCAGCTTCCGAATCTTCCACATGCTCAATCAGCTGCTCCGCAATCTTGATGCGGTCGAATTCAAAGTGAAGCATATTAAGGAAAGTTCCGTATCCCGTGCCGAAATCATCCACGGAAACGGAAATATGTCCTTCCCGCAGCTTATCGATATTCTCACGAATCTTCCTAGCACCGCTTAAAGCGACACCTTCCGTCACTTCCAAATCTACCCATTCTGCCTGATTCTCCGTGGCCTCCAGCATGTTGAAGAAATCCTCCGTAAAGGCATCTTCCCGCAGTTGCAACGGAGAAATATTAATACCCATCACCAGATTCTTCACATACTTGTGATTCCACTCGGAAATCTGGTGCAGCGATTCCGCCATAATCCATTCGCCCATATGGGACATGATACCCATCTCTTCCGCAAGAGGAACGAATTCTTCCGGAAGCACTTCGCCAAGCTCTTCATCGTGCCAGCGAACCAATGCTTCCATACCAAGCAATCTGCCGGTCTTTGCTTCTACCTCCGGCTGGAACAACATGGCAAAATCCCGGTCATAATCCACATCCTGCAGCTTCTTCTCTAAGAGCAATTTCCGCTGCATCAAAGGCATCAGATTATCCTGGTAGAAGGCGCAGGTCGTAAGGTTACTGGTATGCTTCACGGAATCCTTGGCATAATCCGCATACAACAGCAATTTTTCCATATCATCCGTATCGTCCGGATATACTGCTCCGCCCACGCAGGACGTCAGCTGTACCGTTTTGTCATCCAGTTCAAACGGTCGATCCAACAGATCCTGCAACTTCAGCACGAAGCGTTCCTTATCGAACACGCCATCCAAATCCACACAGGAAATCATGAACTGGTCACCGCCGATACGGAATGCATGAATATAATCATTCTCAAGAGATGCCAGTCGCTTGCCGTACTCACTGAGTACCCGATCCGCGCCGGTATGTCCGTAGGTATCATTCAACAACTTAAAATAATTAATATCCACAGCAAACAAGACAAAATGGATATCCGGCGCTGCCAAGAGGACATCATTCTGATAGATATCCCAGTAGGCACGGTTATGAAGTCCCGTCAATCCGTCCAGATAGGTGGCCTGCTCTAACTGTTCATTGGCGCTAGTTAACTCTTTTTGCTGGAAAGAAACCTGCTCCTGCAGTTGTTCCTTCTCTTTCTCCTGTCGGGCGATCAGCTGCTTATTCAATTCATTGGCCAACATGGTCTTACTAATCAAAAAGTAGGCCAAGCCCGCAACCAACAGAATCGCCAAATCACTCTCTTGCAACAGACCAAACGCATACATGAAAGCACTACATACAAGACCAAGCACCGTGAAGGACAATCCAATGGAGTCTTCCTTTTTTACCTGGAACTTCTCCTCATTCGGCTGCATAAACTTGGAAACCGATACCTTGGAAAAAGCAATGCCAAGCAACACAATACTAAGCAGAAAAACTGCATTAAAGAAATCGGATTCCGCATCCAAACCGGCCGCATGCATATACTCATACCGCGTGTCGGATACACCGTAAATCAAGAAGCTAAAAAACAGGAACACACCGAAGGCTGATGTCTGCTGTGCGCCACGATTTACAAGAGATATAAGCGTTAATAAAACAATAAAGAAAGAAACAAAAATGTAGAAAATATTCAGAATCGGTACCTGTCGAAAATCCAGTCGTATTCCGGTTCCGAATTGAAACCATGCACGAATCAAAATATGAATCGCAATGGAGAACAGCGCTGCATTGGCCAAGAATCGAAGTAAGTCTCGGCTGTAATAATCTTTCGCAATAAAAAGTACCATTCCGATCAAATATGCATAGCTGGTAAAGCGATACATCAAGTTTGCAAATTCCCCAACGGTTCCGAAATACGTCGGCACATACCAATTTAGAATGTAGATGATATCACCGAGAATCCAGAATCCCACACCAATGGTGTACGCATAAATAACGCTTCGATGGCTCTTCGCATGCATTGCGACAGATTCAATGGTTAGCATCGAAAAAAAGCAACAGAGTGGCGAAATAATATCCGCCACTAACGTCCGTTGCATAAGCAAGCAAATCACATAAAGCACATAGCATACAATCGATGCAATTACTGTTCGTTTTCTACTTGTTTCTCCTGCCATTTAAACCTCTTCACCCTCTGCTACCTTAGAAGCGCGGCGCTCAACTTCCGCATCCTGCACTTCCTTCGGAGCCTGCTGATACTTCAGGAACTCATAGGAGAAATCTCCCGTACCTCCGGTCATAGAACGAAGGATGGTTCCATATCCATATAGTTCCGCATATGGGATTTCGGCAACGACTTCCTGTTTGTCACCACCGATTGCATTCATTCCGTTTACTCGGGCGCGACGCTTATTCAAATCGCCCATCACATCACCGGTATAAGCATCGGATACTACAACCTTTAGGAGAGCGATCGGCTCCAACAGAATCGGCTTCGCCTGCATCATACCTTGCTTCAATGCCATTCTTGCAGCAACCTTGAAGGAGTTCTCCGAGGAATCTACCGGATGATAGCTTCCGTCATAGAGATTCGCTTTGACACCCACAACCGGATAAGCTGCTAACGGTCCAGCCTCAGATGCTTCCGCAATACCCTTCTCAACTGCCGGGAAGAAGTTCTTCGGAACAGCTCCGCCTACAACGGTCTGGCTGAATTCATATGCTTCCTCCAGATTTCCGGAAGGCTCGAATGTCATCTTGACATGTCCGTACTGGCCATGGCCGCCGGACTGTTTCTTATGTTTGTACTCCACATCGGATTTACCGAGAATGGTTTCCTTGTAGGCAATCTTCGGTTTGGTTAACTCGATGCTGACTTTGTATTTTTCCTCCAATGCTTCCTGGATAACTTCCAGATGCTGTTCGGAAATACCATACAGTAAAGTCTGATGATTCTCTGCATCGTTTTCTACCTTTACTGTCAGATCTTCCTGCATAATCTTCTGTAATGCACTTGCGACCTTGTCCTCATCTCCCTTATTGGTAACCTTATAACGCATATAGGTATATGGGGTCGGAATATTGGTACGAAGGTATGCAATCGGATTGGCCTTGGTGGACAAGGAATCTGTTGTAGTGACCTTCTGCAATTTACTTAACGCTCCAATATCACCGGCATGTAATTCCGGAACTTCCTCCGCCTTAGAGCCGGTCAAAATATAGAGCTTACCAATCTTTTCTTCACTATCTTTGTGATAGTTATATAAGGTATCATCCGTCTTAATAACGCCGGAATTTACCTTAATCAGGGAGTACTTGCCAACAAAAGGATCCACGATGGTCTTAAATACATAGGCACTCTTCGGCAAAGAAAAATCATAGTCCGCCTGGAAGGTATCGTTGCTCTTGGCATTGATACCGGTGCATTCCCGCATCTCCGGACTCGGCAGATATTTCAAAATATCAACCATCAAGGTATACATACCGCGATTTAAGGTGTTCGATCCCATCAATACCGGAACAATGGTGCCATCATATACGTTGTTACGAAGGGTAGAACGAATCTCATCTTCCGAGAATTCCTCTCCGGCAAAATAGCGGTCCATGAATTCCTCGCTGGTCTCCGCTACGGATTCCATCAATGCTTCACGGCAGATGCTTAAGTTCTCCTTGGAATATTCCGGAACCTCCATCTTCTCCACTGTTCCGTCATCCTTCCAACGTTTTGCCCGCTGCTGTACCACGTTGACGTAACCTACGAACTGTCCTTCCTCACGGATTGGCAAATGGAACGGTGCGATGCACTTACCATACAATCCCTGCAAATCTTCCACTACCTGACGGAAGCTTGCGTCATCCACGTCCATTTCGGTAACGAATACCATACGTGGCAAATGATAACGTTCACATGCTTCCCATGCACGCTTCGTACCGCTCTCGATTCCGTTCTTACCGGAGACTACGATGATTGCCGCATCGGCAGCAGCCAAAGCTTCTTCGGTCTCACCAACAAAATCGATGGAACCCGGTGTGTCCAAAATATTGATTTTGCAATCTTCCCAAGGAATCGGAATCAGAGAAGTCTGAATAGAGATTTGACGCTTGATTTCCTGCTTGTCATAATCACTGATGGTGTTGCCGTCAGAGACTTTACCCAAGCGGTTCGTCATTCCTGCAAGAAATGCCATGGACTCAACCAAGGACGTTTTACCGGAGCCCCCATGCCCAAGTAAAACAACGTTACGGATCTTGTCTGTCGTGTAAACTTTCATGTTCAATTGTCCCCCTGTTCATTTTTTGTCGTGTATCCGCTGCATGGATACCTTAAAATCATACTCTAATTTTACTAAACATTATGACAATATACAATAAATTCTGTGACATTTTCCATAATATATTTTTATTGTCTGCATCTTTGTTGTTGGAATTCATACGGACAAAAGCCTTGCCGGATGCGGCTTTTCGTTGACTTTAGCCTCATAAATCGGTAGGATGATGTATAGAAAAAGGAAAAGGAGTACTCGCTCTTGAAATTTGAACATATCGGCTTTATCGGATTGGGCCTCATCGGTGGTTCCATCGCCAAAGCCATCAAACAAAAATACCCACAAACAACCATCATCGGGCATGCCTCCCATGCCAGCACATTAGAACAGGCATACAATGCCGGTGTGATTTCCAACAATTCCAAATTGGACTTATCGGAATTTGCATCCTGCGACCTGCTCTTTTTGTGTTCTCCGGTGGGCATTAATATCGACTACCTAAAGGAGCTTGCGCCTCTTTTAACAAAGGATTGTATTCTTACCGATGTAGGAAGCGTCAAGGGAGATATCCATGCTGCAGTAGCAGAGTTAGGATTAGAGAAGCAATTCATCGGCGGACATCCTATGACCGGTTCCGAGAAAACCGGATTTGAGAACTCCGCTCCATCCCTGTTAGAGAATGCTTATTACATTCTTACTTCCGATGCCGAAACACTTACCGAGGATGTCAGCGAATTTGCTTCCTACATTGCATCCCTTGGAGCCATTCCCATCAAGCTAACCCCCAAGGAGCATGACTTTGCTACCGCGGCTATCAGTCATCTGCCTCACGTAATTTCCGCCACTCTGGTAAATCTGGTGAAGGCCAATGACTCCGAGAAAGAGATTTTACGTACCATTGCAGCAGGCGGTTTTAAGGATATTACCCGTATCTCCTCTTCCTCTCCGGTGATGTGGCAGCACATCTGTCAGTCCAACCGGGAAGAGATTCTCCATCTGATTGATTTGTATACGGAGAGCTTCTCGGATTTTCGAAGCGCCATTGAATCCGGAGATACCACCAAGATTCACAGCCTGTTCCAAAATGCCAAGAACTACCGGGATTCCATGCGTACCCAGAGCACCGGCATCCTACCACAGAGCTTCGAGTTCTATTGCGATTTAATGGATGAGGCCGGCGGAATTGCAACCATTGCTACTATCCTTGCTGCCCATGCATTAAACATCAAGAATATCGGAATCATTCACGACCGAGAATTCGAAGAAGGTGTGCTTCACATTGAGATGTATGACAACGACTCTATGGAGAAAGCCATCACCCTGTTACAGCAGCATCGTTACACCGTACACAAAAAGAAATAGGAATCGATTATGAAAAAGAGATTACGCGGAACCCTGTCTGTCCCGGGAGATAAATCCATCTCTCATCGTGGCGTCATGTTTGGTTCCATTGCAAAAGGCACCACGGAACTTACCGGTTTTTTAGACGGGGCCGACTGTCGTAGTACCATCGCATGTTTTCGTGCTATGGGAATACAGATTGAACAAGTAAAAGACCATGTGATGATTCACGGAAACGGACTTCATGGATTACAAGCGCCTAGTTCCATGCTGGATGTAGGCAACAGCGGAACCACCACTCGTCTGATCAGTGGTATCCTATCCGCCCAGAACTTTACCAGTGAATTAAATGGAGATGCGTCCATCCAGAAGCGCCCTATGAAGCGCATCATGGAGCCATTGTCACAGATGGGAGCAAACATTGTCTCCCTGAAGGGGAACGACTGCGCGCCCCTTCGCATTACCGGACAACCGTTACATGGCATCCATTACAACTCTCCGGTGGCTTCCGCCCAGGTCAAGTCCTGTATCTTACTTGCAGGCTTGTACGCCGACGGCGAGACGTCTGTCACAGAACCCGCCATCTCTAGGAACCATACAGAGTTGATGCTGGGAGGATTCGGCGCAACCATCCGAAGCGAAGGCAACACCGCTATTATCCAGCCTGCCACAGAGTTGTATGGACAACAAATTGCCATTCCGGGGGATATTTCCTCTGCTGCTTACTTTATTGCAGCAGGTTTAATTGCAGAGGATGCCGATATCTTAATTACCAATGTGAATACCAATCCAACCCGGGCCGGCATCATCGAAGTTGCCAAAGCCATGGGTGGTAAAATTACGTTAGAAAATGAGCGCATTGTATCGGGAGAACCGGTAGCCGATCTTCATGTAACCTCTTCCGAATTACACGGCTGTGAGATTTCCGGAGATCTGATTCCAACCCTCATTGATGAGATTCCGGTCATTGCCGTCATGGCCTCGGCAGCCGTTGGAACTACAACAATTCGGGACGCTGCAGAATTAAAAGTCAAAGAATCGGATCGAATCGCAACGGTTACTGAGAACCTGTCTGCTATGGGTTGTAACATTACACCAACCGAGGACGGCATGATCATCCAAGGAGGCAAGACCCTCCATGGAGCCGCCATTCAGACCTACTTGGATCATCGCATTGCCATGGCCTTTACCGTTGCATCTCTTCTTACCGATGAAGAGGTAACCCTGGACCATCCGGAATGCGTCACCATCTCTTATCCGGAATTCTATCAGGATTTTGATCAGTTATTGCAATAAACGAAAAAGGACCTGCCATATGGCAGGTCCTTTGTGGATAGTGCGAGACTAGGCAATATCCACATCTTTTGTGGCAATTATGTCGACGCCTGTTCCACAGATATCCTTTAAGATTACATCTCCAACTTTGACAGGCGCATCAACGCGAATCTTGTTGATTTCCTTCATGCAATCAAAGATTTTATCCTTCGGAATATCGCTCTTTGTCTTACAGGAAACCATTGCAATTTTTCCTCCGCGAACCGGAACCGTCGAAGTTACGATACGGGTCGGATTGGTTACTTCTTTTCTCGCATAATCATCGCCGCGCTTACAGGTATTGCCGGTCACTTCGGTTACTACACCGTTGTCCAAGGTAACCTCTAACTGGCAACCCATCGGGCAGCCGATGCAAGTTAAATGTCTTTTTTCCATCGTACGCTCCCCTTTCTATACGGACTCAATCTTGATGGTGATATCGGAAATGTCACCATACTCAGCGAGCTTCTTCTTGTCAATGACGACTTGCTCCATTTCACCAGGAGCCATAATCTGTTTCTTGCGCTTCAATACCTGCTCATCACCGAAGTACATGGTAACAGCGGAATTCTTGAAGACTTTTCCAACACGGAAACGAACGGTAACGGTATCATCCATCTGATCCGGACGAATGGTACAAGGAACCGTATATCGAACGCCATCCACTGCGTTGATCTTAATTTCCTTATTGGAAGCCACTCTTCCTTCTTTCACATACTTCGCTGCGTTTTTACCGGCATTGGCTGCTTCCTGTGATACGAAGTCAACCAAATCATGTACATGAAGTACATTACCGCAAGCGAAAATTCCCTCCACACTGGTCTCCAATGCATCATTGACCACCGGTCCGGATGTGATGGTTGATAACTCTACTCCGGCTGTCTTAGACAGTTCGTTCTCCGGAAGTAAACCAACGGATAACAACAAGGTGTCGCAGGAATAGTACTCTTCTGTACCTGGGATTGGCTTCATATCCGGGCCAACCTCGGCGATGGTAATACCGGTCACGCGCTCCTTGCCTTCGATGTCAACTACGGTATGGGATAACTTCAATGGAATACCATAGTCGTCCAAACATTGAACAATATTTCTCTTTAAGCCGCCGGAATAAGGCATCAGCTCTGCCACTACCTTAACCTTAGCGCCTTCCAATGTCATACGACGTGCCATAATCAATCCGATATCGCCGGATCCTAAGATGACAACCTCTCGTCCAGGCAAATATCCTTCGATGTTTACTAAGCGCTGTGCCGTACCTGCGGAAAAAATACCTGCCGGACGATATCCCGGAATGTTCAAAGCTCCTCTCGGACGCTCGCGGCATCCCATTGCAAGAATAACTGCCTTGGCCTGAATCTGGAACATACCGTCTGTTTTATTCATGGCGGTTACTACCTTCGTATCGGTAATATCCATAACCATGGTGTTCAACTTGTATTCGATACCAAGTTCAAAGACCTGATCCATAAAACGCTTCGCATATTCCGGCCCGGTTAACTCCTCCTTGAAGGTGTGAAGACCGAAACCGTTATGGATGCACTGATTTAAGATGCCACCCAACTCATGGTCGCGTTCCAAGATTAAAATACTGTCAATACCACTTTTCTTTGCCTCAGCAGCTGCTGCAAGACCTGCAGGGCCACCGCCGATAACTACAATATCATAACTTTGCATTACTCCTCTCCCCCTTTCCGATTCTTGGAAAGCTCAGGAGCAATCACAGATTCTCCGCCGCTCTTAGTAATCTTTTCTACCGGAATACCAAGCTCACGATGTAAGATTTCCATTACACGCGGTGAGCAGAATCCTCCCTGGCAGCGTCCCATGCCTGCACGGGTACGACGCTTTACTCCGTCTAAGGAACGAGCGCCAAGTGGACGATGGATTGCATCCAAAATCTCTCCCTCGGAGATGGACTCACAACGGCAGATAATCTGTCCGTATGCAGGGTTTTCCTTGATTAATTTGTTGCGCTCCTCCAAAGACAACTCACTTGGATTTACGATACCTTTTCTGGTACCAACCCAATCCGTCTTCTTTTCCGGATGGGTAAGGTCTACTACAATGTCTGCAACCATACGTCCGATGGCCGGAGAAGAAGTCAGTCCCGGAGACTCAATACCGGAACAATCAATGAATCCGGGAGCATCCTTGCACTCACCAATAATGAATTCATGATGATCTTCATGGGCACGAAGTCCTGCAAAGCTGGTGATGACCTTGCGTCCAACCGGCAGGTTCTTCACATGCATACCGGCTTTCTCAATTAAATCATTGATGCCGGCTGCTGTTGTCGCAGTTGCTTCTTTGTCTTCAATATCTATCGCCGTAGGTCCTACAATTAAGTTGCCATGTATGGTCGGAGATACCAATACACCCTTACCAAGCTTGGTTGGCTGTGGGAAAATGGTGTGTGATACATGTCCACCCATCTCCTTATCCAATAAGCAATAATCTCCACGACGTGGTGTGATATGAATCTTGTCGGCGCTTACCATGTTATGCAACTCATCTGCATGAACACCGGCTGCGTTTACGACATAACGGGTACGATACTCACCGTTGTTGGTGCGAACAACCCATACATCTCCGTCCTTACGGAAGCCTTCTACTTCTGTATTGAAACGGAAATCCACACCATTTACATTGGCATTCTCAGCCATTGCAATATTCAAAATAAACGGGCAAATAATGCCACCGGTCGGAGCATACAACGCTCCCTCCACATTATCAGAAAGATTCGGTTCCATCTTAAGAACCTCTTCACGAGATAAAATCTTTAAATCTTTAACTCCGTTTGCTACTCCACGATCATACAATTCCTGTAGACCAGGCAACTCTTCCTTATGGATACATACAACAAGGGAGCCGTTCCGCTTAAACGGAATATCTAAGTCTCTTGCCAGATCCCCCATCATCTCGTTGCCTTCTACATTCAACTTTGCCATAAGTGATCCTTCAGCTGCATCGAATCCAGCATGAACGATTGCACTGTTTGCTTTACTAGTGCCGGAGCACACATCCTCAAACTTTTCCAAAACAACGGTATTTAATTTGTACTTGGAAAGTTCTCTTGCAATGGCGCTTCCACTAACGCCTGCTCCGATGATAACTACATCGTAAATCACTATTGTTACCCCTTTCTTTCAAAGGATTTATGTGGCGGCGTTTGGCCGCCGCCACGATCCTTTTTTGTACGAATTCTCTTTTATGCAAATACTGCCATGTAAACAAGAGATGCGCAGATACCGCCAAGGATTGGAGCTACCAACGGGATCCAACCATAAGCCCAGTTTGCGTTCTTCTTGCCCTTGTTTGGTCCAAGAATCTGATAAGCCAAACGAGGAGCAGAATCTCTTGCTGCGTTCATTGCGTATCCGGTCAATCCACCGAAGGAAGCACCCATAGATACGATGACGCCATATACTAAGATCCAGCTAACTGCGGAGTCACCAGCATTTCCTGGGATTGCTGCAAGAGTGAATACCAACAGGAAAGTAGCTACGAACTCAGATAAGAAGTTCAATCCTACGTTTGGAATGGATGGTGCTGTACAGAAGCATCCACGAACAACATCGTCATCTTCGGTTGCTGCGATGTGATCCTTGTAGAGAAGCATTAAGATTGCTGCGCCTACAAAACCGCCAAGCAACTGAGCTACGATATAGCCAGGAACCAAAGCCCAATCCATGCCGCCACGGATAGCAACTCCGATGGTTACAGCCGGGTTAAAGTGAGCGCCGGACTGTGCACCAAAGCAAAATGCAGGAACCATAACTGCCATTCCCCAACCAATCAGGATATGTACAGGACCTGCGCCCTTCATACCTGACTTATTTAAGCTAACGTTACAACAAACACCGTCACCTAAGATGACAAGAATCATAGTTCCTAAGAATTCTGCAATATAAGCTGTCATTAATATACCCCCTTAAAAAATGAAAGAAACAATAAACCCCTTAGTTCTCTTTAGCCCATCCACGAGTGGAAGCAACTGCCTGAGCCCAGCCCTTCAAAGCCTTCTCACGAGTTGCGCCGTCCATTTCAGGCTTGAACTCTTTATCAACTGCCCAGTTCTTAATTACGTCTTCCTTGCTGGACCAGTATCCAACTGCAAGTCCTGCCAAGTAAGCAGCACCCATAGCGGTGGTCTCTACGCAGCTTGGACGAAGAACGTTGGTGTCGATGATATCAGACTGGAACTGCATTAAGAAGTTGTTCTTGGATGCACCACCGTCAACCTTCAAGGATGTTAACTTCTTGCCGGAATCCAATTCCATTGCATGAAGTACATCGTAGGTCTGATATGCCAAAGACTCCAATGTAGCACGAATGATATGATACTTGTTAACACCACGGGTCAAGCCTGTGATTGCTCCACGTGCATATGGATCCCAATAAGGAGCGCCGAGACCTGTGAATGCAGGTACAACGTAGCATCCGTTGGTATCATCTACACGAGTTGCGAAGTACTCGGAATCCGGTGACTGATCAACGATCTTCAGCTCGTCTCTTAACCACTGAATTGCAGCACCTGCAACGTATACGGAACCTTCCAATGCATAGGTTACTTTTCCGTCCAATCCCCATGCGATGGTGGTTAACAAATCATTCTTAGAGAAGATTGGCTTGTCGCCGGTGTTCATTAACATGAAGCAACCGGTACCATAGGTATTCTTAGCCTCACCTTCTTTGTAGCAGGTCTGTCCGAACAATGCTGCCTGCTGATCGCCGGCTGCACCTGCAATCTTAACAGGGCCACCGAAGAATTCCGGATCACTCTCTCCGTATACGCAGCTGGAAGGCTTAGCTTCCGGAAGCATGCTCTTTGGAATCTCCAAAATGTCGCACAGCTCATCATCCCACTCTAAGGTATTGATGTTGAACAACAAAGTACGGGAAGCATTGGAGTAATCCGTTACATGTACTTTTCCCTTTGTTAACTTGTAGATCAACCAGGAATCAACAGTACCGAAAGCCAACTCCCCTTTGTCAGCCTTCTCACGTGCGCCAGGTACATTGTCTAAGATCCAGCGAATCTTGGTTCCGGAGAAGTATGGGTCAAACTTCAAACCTGTCTTCTTCTGGAATGTCTCAACGATTCCCGGCACCTTCTTCTTCATGTCCTCAGCGAAGTCAGCGGTACGACGGCACTGCCAAACAATTGCGTGGCTGATTGGCTGTCCGGTTGTACGATCCCAAACGATAACTGTCTCACGTTGGTTTGTGATTCCGATTGCTGCAATGTCTGATGCGGTTGCGCCAACTTTCTGCATTGCCTGACGAGCTACGGAAAGCTGTGTCTGCCAAATTTCGTTTGCATCATGCTCTACCCAGCCTGGCTGAGGAAAGTACTGTGTAAACTCTTTCTGGGCTACCGAACACATCTCACCCTTCTCGTTGAATAAGATACAACGATTACTTGTTGTACCCGCATCAAGCGCCATTACATACTTTGCCATAAAAGTTCCTCCTTTTATATGATTAATATTCATAAAAGCCCCCAACGGCTATTTATGCGATTACGAAAAACGGAATAAAAAAAGAACATAGCTAATAAAACAGATATGAATCTGTACCATTAGCCATGTTCTCATCTCTCCTCGGCCCCAACCTATTATTTCTTTCCCCAAGACATAAGTTAACACTTTGTTGGTCATTATGCAATATACTTTTTCGAAAAAAGTAGGGTTTCTGAGCATTTAGCACAAAAATTGTGGAAACTCTACACATACCGCTCCGTGTTTTTGTGCAGTTCTAATAACGCGTTTGTGGTATTTACAACATTTTTAAAAATCTGGTAATCACAAAAATACCCCGTAAGAATTCCTCTTACGGGGTATCAAAATCAAATCTTAGTAAGCAACGCCCTGTGCGATCATTGCCTCAGCAACCTTCTCAAAGCCGGCAATATTAGCGCCTGCTACGTAGTTGCCTTCCATACCGTACTTCTTGGAAGCATCATCACATGCGTGGAAGATACCTTCCATGATGCCCTTCAACTTAGAATCAACCTCTTCGAAGGACCAGTGAAGTCTCTCGGAGTTCTGGCTCATCTCTAATGCGGAGGTAGCAACACCACCTGCGTTAGCAGCCTTAGCAGGTCCGAAAAGAACACCTGCGTTCTGGAATGCAGTTACAGCCTCTGGAGTGGATGGCATGTTTGCACCCTCAGCTACAGCGATAACACCGTTTGCGATTAATGCCTTTGCATCCTCTTCATTCAACTCGTTCTGAGTAGCACATGGAAGAGCGATGTCTACCTTGTACTGCCATACGCCGTGCTCTCCGGCCTTCTTCTCATGATACTCAGCAGACTTACGAGCTGCAGCATACTCAGTAAGACGAGCACGCTTTACTTCCTTTACTTCACGAAGAAGCTCTACATCGATTCCTTCCGGATCATAAATCCAACCGGTAGAATCAGAACAGGTAACAACCTTCGCACCAAGGCTCTGTGCCTTCTGGATAGCATAGATTGCAACGTTACCTGCACCGGAAACAGCAACGGTCTTGCCTTCGAAGGAAGTATTCTTAGCAACCTTCAGCATCTCCTGTGTGAAGTAGCATACACCGTATCCGGTAGCTTCGGTACGTGCAAGAGAACCACCGTAGGTAAGTCCCTTACCGGTCAATACGCCGGTGAACTCATTACGTAATCTCTTGTACTGTCCGTACATATATCCGATCTCACGTCCGCCAACACCGATATCACCGGCAGGAACGTCGGTATCTGCACCGATGTGCTTTGCAAGCTCGGTCATGAATGCCTGGCAGAATCTCATAATCTCACGATCAGACTTACCCTTCGGGTCGAAGTCGGAACCACCCTTACCACCGCCAATTGGAAGGGTTGTCAGAGAGTTCTTGAAAATCTGCTCAAATCCTAAGAACTTAATAACAGATAAGTTAACGGATGGATGTAAACGAAGACCTCCCTTGTAAGGTCCGATTGCAGAGTTGAACTGTACTCTGTAACCACGGTTAACCTGAACCTTGCCAGCATCATCTACCCAAGATACACGGAACATAATGGTACGCTCCGGCTCTACGATACGCTCAATGATGCCCTCTTCCTGAAGGCGAGGATTCTGCTCAACAACCGGCTGTAAGGACTCCAATACCTCATATACAGCCTGAAGGAATTCCTTCTGCTCGCCGTTGCGCTCTACCAGTCCGTCATATACGCTCTTTAAATAATTGTTTGTTAATGCCATCTCTTTTTTCTTTCTCCTTTCCATTTTACAAAAAAAGAACTAAACCTAGGGGCCAGCCCTAAGCCTAATTCTTTTCGCCATTGAAAAACTATATGTTTTTTCTACAAATGATTATACGGGTTTTTCCGCAAAATGCAATCATTTTATACATTAATTTCTGCAGTTACGCCAAGAATATCCTTATTGGCATCCAGAACAGGACGAACCACCTCTGCCAAATACTTCTCTACCTGGTAAACGCTACGTCCCACATACTTGGATGGAATCATGGATTCTTCCAGCTCTGCCTCGCCCATTGGGAACATTTCATCCGCAGCAATCAACTCTAAGAGGTTATTCTCCTTACCCTCTTCCTTCACATGCTTGCCTGCCTCCATGGACAACTGACGGATACGCTCATGTAATTCCTGACGATTGCCGCCAAGCTTTACAACATCCATCATAATGTTCTCGGTTGCCATAAATGGAAGCTCACTGCGTAAACGCTTTTCAATTACCTTCGGATATACAACAAGGCCGTCAACCACATTCAGACACAAATCCAAGACACCGTCGCATGCCAAGAATCCTTCTGCAACAGACAAGCGCTTGTTGGCAGAATCATCCAGGGTACGTTCAAACCACTGGGTGGCAGAGGTGATTGCCGGATTCAATGCATCAATCATGATGTAACGGGACAAGGAAGCAATACGTTCACTACGCATTGGATTACGCTTGTATGCCATTGCAGAAGAACCAATCTGATTCTTCTCAAAGGGCTCTTCTACTTCCTTCAAGTGCTGTAAGAGACGAATATCATTGCTCATCTTATGTGCACTTGCAGCAATTCCTGCTAACACATTGCAAACGCGGGTATCCAGCTTACGGGAGTAAGTCTGTCCGGATACCGGAACGCAAGCATCAAAGCCCATCTTCTTGGCAATCATCGGGTCAATCTTATCGATGGTCTCATTGTCGTCATTAAACAACTCACGGAAAGAAGCCTGAGTTCCGGTGGTACCCTTAGAACCAAGCAGCTTCATGGTAGACAATACATAGTCCAAGTCTTCTAAGTCCATCATGAATTCGTTACACCAAAGGGTCGCACGCTTACCAACGGTAGTAGGCTGTGCCGGCTGGAAATGGGTAAATGCCAAGGTAGGCAAGTCCTTATAAGCATCCGCAAACTTCGCCAACTCTGCGATGACATTGATTAACTTCTTACGCACCAGGCGAAGGCCTTCCCGCATGATAATCACGTCGGTATTATCTCCAACATAGCAGGAAGTTGCACCCAAATGGATGATTCCGGCAGCCTTCGGGCACTGCTGTCCGTAAGCATAAACATGACTCATAACATCATGACGTACCTGCTTCTCACGCTCTCTTGCAACGTCGTAATTGATATCCTCCACATGGGCCTTCAGCTCGTCAATCATCTCTTGTGTGATGACCGGCTTGCCGTCTTTATTCAGTCCAAGCTCCATCTCTGTTTCCGCAAGGGCAATCCATAATTTTCTCCAGGTAGTAAACTTCATATCCTGAGAGAAAATGTACTGCATTTCTTTGCTGGCATAACGCTCAGACAATGGGCTGATATAACGATTGGTTTCCATAGAATTCTCCTTACATACTATTACTTTTCATATTCACCGCGAATATCATCCTGCGGTGGGTTCATCGGATACTTCCCGTCAAAACATCCGGTACAAATCGGAAGGCCTTCGGACATCTCAAGCAAACGCTCCTTCCGTAAATATCCAAGACTGTCTGCTCCAATAAAATCCCGAATCTCTTCGATGGATTTGTTGTAAGCAATCAGCTGCTCTCTGGCAGGTACATCAATACCGAAATAGCATGGCCATAAAAATGGCGGGCTGGAAATACGTACATGCACTTCCTTAGCTCCGGCCTCCTTCAGCATACCTACAATACGGTCGGATGTGGTACCGCGAACAATGGAGTCATCGATCATCACCACACGCTTACCGGCCACATTCTCCTTGAGAACAGACAGCTTCACCTGAACCGAGGATTCACGGCTGTTCTGCTTCGGCTTAATGAAGGTACGTCCCACATAGGTATTCTTAACAAAAGCGGTACCGTAAGGAATTCCGGAAGCTAAGGAGAATCCCAAAGCTGCTGCATTACCGGATTCCGGTACACCGGTCACCAAATCCGCCTCTACCGGGCTGTCTTCCCACAGGAACTTACCGGCCTTGATACGGGACTCGTATACACTGACGCCGTCGATATAACTATCCGGTCTTGCAAAGTAGATGTATTCAAAAATACAGCGTGCTTCCTTGCCCGGATCAATACAATTCTCTAAATTGGACTGAATGCCGTATTCCGGAGAAATGGTTACAATCTCTCCCGGTCTTACATCACGAATGAATTCCGCGCCAATGGTACTAAGGGCGCAGGTCTCGGATGCAAACACATAGGCATTGTCTCTTTTTCCGATACAAAGAGGCTTAAATCCATACGGGTCTCTGGCTGCAATCAACTTCCGAGGACTCATCACCACAAGAGAGTATGCACCCTTTAATCGACGGCAGGCAAGACGCACCGCATCCTCTACCGTTGGGGTATTCAAACGCTCTCTGGCAATGTAATAAGCAATGGTCTCAGAATCAATGGTTGTCTGGAAGATGGCGCCGGTGCGGGATAATTCATCCCGCAACTCGTTGGCGTTAATCAGATTTCCGTTATGGGCCAATGCAAGAGTTCCTTTAATATAGTTCAATACCAAAGGCTGTGCATTGGAAATGGAGGACTCACCGGCGGTGGAATAACGCACGTGTCCCACACCGATATTTCCGTGAAGCTTGGATAACGTCTCACCATCAAAAGCTTCATTCACAAGGCCCATGCCTTTATGGGAATCTACCTTTCCTTTTGGGCCTTCCGTATCGCTGACTGCAATGCCGGCACTTTCCTGACCGCGATGCTGCAATGCAAACAAACCATAATAAATGGTAGAAGCTACATCCTTCCCATCAAAGTCATAGATACCGAATACACCACAGGCATCGTGAAGTACATCATCACGAAGTACATTTTTCATAAACAACTTCTCCTATTCGATTACGCTTGAAACTTTGTTCCGGTGAGAAGTTCGTATGCTTCTTCGTACTTCTCAATGGTCTTGGCAATCACATCATCAGGAAGCAGGTAATCGCTATCCGGATTTGCTTTTAACCAATCACGAACAAACTGCTTATCGAAAGAAGGCTGGCTCTTGCCCGGTTCATAACCTGCAACAGGCCAAAAACGGGAAGAATCCGGAGTTAACATCTCATCACCAAGAACAACGTTACCGTTCTCATCCAAACCGAACTCAAACTTGGTATCTGCAATGATAATTCCCTTAGAGCGTGCGTAGTCTGCACACTTCTTGTAGAGTGCAATGGTATAATCACGAAGCTTGGAAGCGTATTCTTCTCCCTTGCCCGGATAAATCTTCTCTAAAATTTCTACAGAATCCTCATAGGTGATGTGCTCATCATGCAAACCAATCTCCGCCTTGGTGGTTGGGGTATAAATCGGTTCCGGCAACTGATCGGACTCCTTCAATCCTTCCGGAAGGGTAATTCCGCAAACCTTTCCGTTCTCTTTATAGCTCTCCCAACCGCTACCGGTAATGTAACCACGCACAATGCACTCAATCGGAAGCATCTCTAACTTCTTGCACATCATGCTCTTACCACGATATTCCTCCTTACGGAAGAATTCCGGCATGTCAGCGGTATCCACGGACAGCATGTGATTTGGAAGGATATCCTTGGTATAGTCAAACCAAAACTTTGACATCTGGGTCAAAATCGCTCCCTTGTGTGATACCTTGTTCTTTAAGATCACATCAAACGCGGAAATACGATCGGTAGCAACCATGATAATGCTCTCCCCATTATCATATACCTCACGTACTTTTCCTTCCTTCATCGGTTTCATTTCTGCACTCATCTTTCTTTCCTTTCATTTACAATACTTTTATGATGCCTTAAAAAAGACATAGTAACTGCCGGAGATAAAAACCTCCGGCAGTTATTAGCAAAAATTATTTTTTGATCAATAAAGAATGACCAGTCATCTCTTCCGGCTGCTCCATTCCCATAAGCTCAATCAAAGTAGGAATGATATCACATAACTTACCACCCTCCGCAAGTGTGTAAGAAGGATCTGCATTCACTAAGATAAACGGAACCGGATTGGTGGTATGAGCGGTCCAAGGTGCACCGGTCTCATAGTCAACCATCTGCTCGCAGTTACCATGGTCAGCACAAATGAACATCACTCCGTCAACGCTCTTCAATGCTTCCACAGCCTTGCCTACGCAGGTATCAACGGTCTCAACAGCCTTCACAGCTGCCTCAATAATTCCGGTATGACCAACCATATCCGGATTAGCAAAATTGATTACAATTACATCATACAAATCAGAGGTAATTGCATCACATAACTTATCACATACTTCCGGTGCGCTCATCTCCGGCTGCAAATCATAGGTAGCAACCTTCGGGGAGTTTACCAAAATACGATTCTCATTCAAGTTCGGCTCTTCTACACCGCCATTGAAGAAGAAAGTAACATGTGCATACTTCTCGGTCTCTGCAATACGAGCCTGAGTCTTGCCATTAGCAGCTAAGAACTCACCGAAGGTATTCTTCAGTTCTACCTTCTTAAATGCAACTTCCTTATTCGGGATCGTTACATCATACTCGGTGAAGCATACATAATATACGTTCTTACGTGCACCACGGTCGAATCCATCGAACTCATCCATACAGAAGGTTCTGGTAATCTCACGTGCACGGTCCGGACGGAAGTTAAAGCAGATGACGCTGTCTCCATCCTGAATGGTTGCAACCGGCTTGCCGCCTTCGGTAATGGTAGTAGGAAGAACGAACTCATCGGTTACATCCTCATCATAAGAAGCCTGCAATGCAGCAGTTGCACTGGTAGCCTGTACACCATTGCCCTCGGTTAAGTTACGATAAGCCTTCTCAACACGATCCCAACGATTATCACGGTCCATAGCGTAGAAACGTCCGCTTAAGGAAGCAACCTTACCTACACCAATCTCTGCCATCTTCTCTTCCAACTCGGTTACGAAACCAAGGCCGGAAGTCGGAGCGGTATCACGACCATCTAAGAATGCATGAACATAAACCTTGTCTACGCCCATACGCTTAGCCATCTCAAGCAAACCATAGATATGGGTATTGTGGCTGTGTACACCACCGTCAGATACAAGTCCATACATATGAACAGCGGAATTATTCTTCTTCGCATTCTCGAATGCAGCCTTCAAAGCCTCATTCTCAAAGAAATCACCATCTTCGATTTCTTTGGTAATACGGGTTAACTCCTGATATACAATACGGCCGGCACCCATGTTCATGTGACCAACCTCGGAGTTACCCATCTGACCGTCCGGAAGACCAACTGCTAAGCCGCTGGCATAACCCTTCTGCCATGGACACTCTGCCATCAGCTTGTCAATGTTTGGAGTCTTTGCTGCATATACTGCATTTGCCTCATGGTTATCATTGAGACCAAAGCCGTCCAAAATCATTAAAACAACCGGTTTCTTGCTCATTCTAAATTCCTCCATGTGTTTTGTTATTTGTGAGTAACTGCACCATCATCGGAAATCCGGATGGTATTAGAAATGCTCTCTACATAATCGTAGATTGCACGACTGTCATTATTGTCCGTAACTAAGGAGGTGACTCCAAATTCAAATCGACAAGGAACGAACCGAAGATCCGTCTTCCCGTCGGAATGAACCGTTACTTGGGCCAATCCGGTATCATACGCGGTTGGCATATTACTGGTACTGGAAAACCAATAGTTCCCAAGACTGTAGTATATCGGAACATCCCCTACAAATTCAATACCCTGTAAGCAATGTGGGTGACCTCCGATAATAATATCTGCTCCGGAAGAGATAAATGCATTGGCCAGATTCACCTGATCCTGACCGTACATGGCATTTCCTTCCGTACCCCAGTGTACCACAGCTATTACAAAATCCGCATTCTTTTTTGCACGGGAAATCACGCTGCAATACTTGTCGGGATGAAGGCACTTCAAAACGCCGGCTCTACTGTCTGTTGCCTCTTTTGTATAATCGTAAGTACGCTCAATCTGGGTTGCATCTACCAGAGCAATTTTACGGCCTCCGGCCACATAATAAATAATCTTCTCGGCTTCGTCAAGATTCTCTCCGGCACCAATATACGGCATCTCGATATCACGGAAAGTAGAAAGGGTATCCTTCATTCCGATTTCACCGTAATCCCATACGTGGTTGTTGCCAAGGGTAACCACATCGGTTCCAATGGCAGCAATCTGTGTGACCAGCTTTGGATCTGCCCGGAAAGTAAAGGCCTTACCGGATAGGGCCGTTCCTCGATTGGTAAAAGCGAATTCGTTATTTACAACGAAAACATCCGCCTCCTGCATCAGTTTCAGAAGGTCCGGTGAAAAACAATCCACAAGGCCGTTCTTCTGTCGGTCCATGAAATTCCTGGTTGCAACACCCTCCGCTAAATTCACATCACCGGTAAAGGTAAATGTGATGGCATCCGATGATGCTGTCGTCGGTTCATAGATGTTACCGAATTCATAGAACTGTAATCCCGTTGCCTTACAGTATTGATACCATAAGACATGGATACTGTTCCCACAGGCTCTATACCATTTCTCCGGGTCCTTATAATCTGAGGACTCCATCAAAGCATCCAGTGCCTCTACCCCGTAGGTATTGGTGTACCAAGTCATGAATCCCTCATCAATGGGATGATGACCGATAAAATCCGCAGACGCACTTTCTAAGACCTTCGCATAACGGTCCTGCAAATCTACAATATGAACTTCATTCGTTGTGGTCTCCCGCATTGGGGAAGACACGCTTGCGTCCGAAGTCTCATGCTGACAACCACAGAGCGCAGTTGATACGATTAGTATCAAAGGTAATAAGCCCCATTTTTTCATTACATATCCTTCAAGAGTAATTCTACTCTGGCGATTGCTTCAGAGACGCCCTCATATCCGGAAGTCTCCGCAAGCTTGTAATAAGCCAATGCTGTCTCAAGATTTTGGTCTACGCCATATCCGTTTTCGTACATATATCCCAGATTAATCTGCGCAGGAACATATCCCTGTGCCGCTGCAAGCTTCTGGTAGTATGCAGCCTGTCCGTAATTGGCATCAACGCCAAGTCCGTTAAAGTAAATATATCCCATCTGGCAAATCGCCGGTGCATAGTCCTGGGCGCATGCCTGTTCAAACCAGGTCAGTGCCGTCTCGTAATCACGGTCCACACCAAGGCCCATCTGATACAGAATACCCATATAATACTGTGCCATAGCAAAGCCGTTATCCGCCGCCGTCTGGAACTGTTCCAATGCCATCTTCTCATCCGGTGCAAACCACTTACCACCCATATAGAGGATACCAAGTCTGGTATGTGCACTGTTGATGGCATATTGATCCCAAATCTTATCACTGGTATTCTTCGCAACGGCCTGGTACTTCTTCACAGCAGCATCCAAATCGCGCTCCACACCAATCCCGCGCTCCTGGATATATCCCATATAATACATGGCATCCAGATTACCGGCATCGTACGCCTTCTTCAGATTCTCATAGATCTCACTGCCATAAGTCTCACGGGCCGATGTAACCTTCTCTTGTAAGGCTGCATAATCCGGCGTATCCTTCACAGAAACCGTAGGGGTCTCCGGCTGCGCCTGAGCAGGCGTTTCTTCTTCCTTAGAGTCTTTCTCCTCTTCGATGATGATTGGATTGGTCTCTAAATAGAGCGCATTCTCCATATCATCCCAAGCGGTTAGATTATAGCTGCCTACTTCCTCTTCGTACTGACGCATGGCAATGCAGGCCAGTCCAACATAGCCTTCCGGCAATTCCGCATCAACTGCAGCCTGGAAAAAATCTGCTGCTGCATCATAGTCTGCATCCACGCCACAGCCATTCAGATACAGATAGCCGATTCCGATATTGCCGCGCAAATCTCCGTATTCAACCGCCTTCATATACCAATCAAAGGCTTTGCTGAAATTCTGGGTCACATCTTCGGTACCATAATCGTAAATTAAGCCCAAATAGTATGCAGCTTCTCCATCCTGCTCATAGGTCAGGACCTCAAGCTGCTTCACGCTAAGCTGGCTGTAATCCGAGACTTCCTCACGGACTTCCTCCGGTGCCACCTCAGGTTCTTCTTTCTTTTGACCGCAGGCAGTTGTTGTAAAAACAACAGCTGCCAGAATCAACATTGATAATAACTTTTTATTCATTGAATTACTCTGCTTTTTCTTCTACATATTCCTTACGGATTTCCTTGGTACGGATTTCCTCTGTAATATTAGCGACAAACTCAGAAAGTGCAATCGCACCGGCATCTCCGTCGTAACGGCTACGCATAGATACGGTACCGTCTTCCTGCTCCTTCTCACCAACGATTAACATGTAAGGAACCTTCTCGTTACGAGCCTCACGAATCTTGTATCCGATCTTCTCGGAACGACGGTCAACGGTTACATCCACACCGGCCTTACGAAGCTCTGCAAATACCTTGTCGGCATAATCGAAGTACTTCTCGGAAATCGGAAGAATACGAACCTGCTCCGGGCATAACCATGTTGGGAGCTTGCCTGCATACTTCTCGATTAACCAAGCCAAAGTACGCTCATAACATCCCATAGAAGTTCTATGAATGATGTATGGACGCTTCTTCTGTCCGTCCTTATCAGTATAACTCATATCATAACGTTCTGCTAAGAACATATCCAACTGAATGGTAATCATGGTATCTTCTTTGCCGTATACGTTCTTTGCCTGGATATCCAGCTTCGGTCCGTAGAAAGCAGCCTCGCCGGCAGCCTCTGTATACTCTAAGCCAATCTCATCCAAAATGGTACGCATAGCATCCTGAACACGATCCCAATCCTCTGCTGTTCCAAGATAATGATCTGCATTCTCCGGATCCCACTTAGACATACGATAGGTTACGTCGTTCTCTAATCCAAGAGTTGTTAAGCAATACTTAGCAAGCTTAACGCAGTTCTTGAACTCTTCATCAATCTGCTCCGGTGTACATACCAAGTGTCCCTCGGAGATGGTGAACTGACGAACACGGGTAAGTCCGTGCATCTCACCGGAATCCTCGTTACGGAACAAGGTAGAGGTCTCACCCATACGGTAAGGAAGATCACGATAGCTCTTTGGTCTAGCCTTGTATACGAAATACTGGAATGGGCAGGTCATCGGACGAAGTGCATATACATCGCTGTCTGCATCCTGCTCTAAGGAAGCAAGATCCTCGATACCACGAACCTCACGACCCTTCTGACGCTCCTCTTCTTCCTTATCCAATGCGATTTCGTTCATGGTAAACATACCGTCTTTGTAGTGATACCAGTGATCGGAAATCTTATACAGAGTAGACTTTGCCATGTAAGGAGTACGGGTACGAACATAGCCCCACTCATAATCCTCCAGGTCCTCAATCCAACGCTGTAACTTCTGGATAATCTTGGTTCCCTTTGGCATGAAAAGAGGAAGTCCCTGACCGATTACATCAACGGTGGTAAAGAGATCCATCTCACGACCCAACTTATTGTGATCGCGGTTCTTACGCTCTGCCAACTCTTCCAGGTAAACGTTTAACTCATCCTTGCTTGGGAAAGCAGTTCCGTAAATACGGGTCAACATTGCGTTGTGCTCATCGCCTCTCCAGTATGCTCCGGAAGAAGAAATCAACTTGAAGGCTTTCATCATGTTCTTGTTGATTTTCATGATGTGTGGGCCTGCACACAAATCTACGAATCCATCGCCCTGCTCATAGAAGGAAATGGTTGCATCCTCCGGCAAATCCTCAATCAACTCTACCTTATATGGTTCGTTGCGGTCCTTCATTAACTGAATTGCCTCAGCACGTGGTAACTCAAAATACTTCAGCTCAGCGCCTGCCTTGATGATTTTCTTCATCTCTGCCTCAATGGCATCCAAATCCTCTCTGGTAAAAGACTGGCAGTCAAAGTCATAATAAAATCCTTCATCAATGGCCGGTCCAATTGCAAGCTTCGCTTCCGGATATAAATTCTTAACAGCCTGAGCCAATACATGGGAAGTGGTATGACGCAATACGCGTAATCCTTCCGGGTCATTGGCAGTCAAAATATTCAAATTACAATCCTCGGTGATTACGGTACGTAAGTCCTTCACTTCACCGTTCACTTCTCCGGCACATGCCACACGTGCCAACCCCTCACTGATATCAGCTGCGATATCAATGATAGACATAGAAGAAGCATACTCTTTGCTAGATCCGTCTTTTAATGTGATTTTCATAATAGATCCTCCTAAAAAATAAGTGATTACGGCTTGCGTGAAATAAAAAAGTCCCACGCATAAGCCTTAGCTTCCTGCATGGGACGAATAAATTCGCGGTTCCACCCTGCTTACCCCGAAATAAAACGGGATCACTCATTGCGACGATAACGGAGTCACCGGACTCGATTAAGAGCCACTCAAAGATGGTGTTCGGTATATCCTATTCTGCATTGCTCTCACCATATGCAACGCTCTCTGGAAGACATCAAATATACTTACTGTTCTTCTCAACGTGTTAAGTTTAATATAAACGCAAGCGCTTATAAAATCAATTTGAAAACTAACGAAAAATTACTTCTTGCCGCAGCAATATTTGTACTTTTTACCACTTCCGCAAGGACATGGATCGTTACGTCCCACCTTCTTCTCTACGTGAATGGTTCCGGACTTGCGCTGCTCTAAGAATAATTCCTTACGCTTAGCCTCATCGAAGATGTTCTCCCACTGTGGAAGGTTATACAACCAATCCGCACGGGCATCTACCATGTTCATGTACAACTTCTCTTTATCGAAAACCAAAGATACTTCGGTATCCTCGTCCATCGTCTCAATCGGATTCTCTTCTACTAAGGAATCATTGATACCATCCAAGAATCCGGCCATCTCCAATGTGGTAATGCCATACTTCTCAGCTAATTCCTTCACGGTACCCTTCACAGAGATATTCGGGTCGGTTAAGAGCTTCTCATAAATGCTCTTCTCCTTCAGGAAATAATCATTCCAGAATCTCTCCAGTGCGCCTCGATCCAGGTTACGATCATAGGCAATTTTCTTCCACTCTTCTAATAATGCCATTGTTACTCTCCTTCTATCCTCCAACGACCATCAAGCCGCTGATATTCGTATTTTTACACGAGTGTCATTATAACATTACAAGCCCACTATTGACAAGAATTCTTCCTTTCTCTAGGATAAAAAAGAAAGCAGCGAGGTACATTATGAAAAAAGCAAAACAAGTCCTTGCAATTGTGGGAATTGTCCTGTTGGTAGCACTCTATGTTTCTACCTTGATTTTTGCCATCATTGACAACCCGAAGACCTACACCATGCTGGCTGCATCCGTTGCCGCTACCATTGTGATTCCGGTGATGTTATGGGTGATGGGCGTATTCCTTCGCATTGCAAAAAAAGACGACAACGAGAACTAATCTCATTGTCGTCTTTCTTTTTATTTTCTACGACGTAATACGAAAATGACAATTCCAAGAATGATGGATGCCAGTGGCAACAGAATGCCCCACAGCATACCGTACATATGAATTGCATAATCCGTTACGGTAAGGCTCGGTGCGTCGAAGGACTTCACCGGAACCACAACACTACTGTCTTCTCCATTGCTGGTTATGGTAGTAATCAACTGGCCAAACAGTCGCTGATTTCGTCCGGATACGATCTCGTTGGCGCTTTCGGTAAAGGTATACGCGGAACCGTACAGATAAATGCTGCTTCCGTTATCCGCCGTTACATTCATGGCCAAGGTAAACGGACCTGCTTCGTCGCCATCCTCTTTTTTCACTTCATCCAATACCTGCTGTCCGTTCACATAGTTTACTGCCTCTTCGGTGGAAGCAAAGGACTTCAGATAGGACTCCTCAGAGCTTGTCATCAGCGGTGTATAAGTAAATCCATCCTTATCT